>Ga0315336_1000290_pt1 | contig 172244 bp, 154 predicted proteins | sample ASW5metaG_FD_204512 | JGI IMG/M metagenome (GOLD analysis project Ga0315336, IMG submission 204512) | Ammonia-oxidizing marine archaeal communities from Monterey Bay, California, United States - ASW #5 | ecosystem: Environmental > Aquatic > Marine > Intertidal zone | place: USA: California... | reverse complement strand
CGGTTTGTCGCTCAGAATCTGCGTGCCCCCATGCTGGGTAAAATAGGCAACGAGACCCTCCTGCCCGCCCCCTGTCAGGTAGGCCCACAGGTAGGCAAACACGGCAGAATACGTTTTGACGCCACCGCTATACAGCCCCTCGTCCTCGCTGAGCAGCCCGTGCTCCGTCACACCCCAGCCGCGCAGCATCGCTGCGACCACCAGTGTGCCCGCCAGAGCGAATCCCTCCAGACGCGACGCCGATACCGGTATCTTCACGTACTCACCTTTTTAGGCCGATTGAGCTACGTAATTAGTAGAGTTACAGAAAGAGGTGAACCGACCGTCACACCGCTCTGGCCACCAGCATGACCATATGACCACTCAAGTAATTCAGTGTGCGCAGCGGAAGCCGAAACTCTGGGTGCGCTGCCCAGTCTTCGGTGACCAAAAAGTCGTAGAGCCAAGAACGCCGTAGTCCCGCTTGGGTACCACCAAACACCCCGGCAGAGGGCTGGTCATACAGACTCTTCTTACGGTCCCAAGTTTGTCCGGTGAGGAGTCTTGCCGTGCTCACCAAGAACAGCCCAAGTTCACCCCAAAGAAAATCCGTCGGTATGCTTTCTTCAATGGCAAAGCCGTAGCGCTCAAAGAATGGCCGCGCCGATGCCACATCGAATGAATATTCGGAAAACAGAAACCCCTCGGGACCCACCACGTCGACAGCACACGCATCGCACCGCTGTAGCAGGAGATTCTTATCCCTTCGTTTCAAGCCAGTTGAAAAATACATGCGGCGCAACAAATTTACGTAGGGTACGGTAGCGAGCAGCACACCACCGTTTCTCAACACACGTCGAGCTTCCCGTAGTGGTCTATCAGGTCCTTCCTCAAAGTGTTCAATCACACCACCAGAGTAGTAACAGTCGAAAGAGTTATCGTCATAAGGAAGAGCTTCGATGTTACCTTCTTCGATCGGAAGTGATGGGTCGAAGTCCTTGACCCGTCGGATCGTGTCAGCCGAGAAATCGACGCCACGAATGTCGTAGCCAAGACGTTTATATGCAGCCACATACTTCCCGATTCCACACCCACCTTCGAGGATCTTCCCTGGCGGACGTGGGAAGAACTTTCTGAAAAATGGCGCAAGATAATCACTGTCTGCATTATCAAAGCTCTTCTTCAAATCCTGGACTGACCCCCAAACGCCTGTCCAGGACTCTTGGTCCTGGCCAGCAAATCCCGTACCCTTCCGCTTGTAACCCTTGATGATCATCGAGGTTCACACTCGTTCCTGCACATTACAGTCACACTGGGCACTTGTCGCCATTCCTCTCAATGAAGCCGTTTTCTGACGGTATCATTGAGGCCGTTGACCCACCGAAGCCCAGGATGAGGGAGCCATGATAAGCACCACCCGATTAATACTCGCGGTTCAAACAGTTGTCGCCAGTGTGCGACCACAGCCAGTCCTATCCGCTTCCGCGCCACCGGTCCGTTACTATCAATGCGCAAACTCTGCCACCCATAACTCATCAGGAGTCGACTCTTGAGCCTCGACAGATCGCCGGAAAGTTCAGATGGAAACTCTGCAGCTTGGCCGAGACGATCCAACACTGTCAGAGTTGGGGCCATATTCAGATTGAAATCCTTACCCATGTTCCGTTGATGGTCCCGCATCATCACTAACGGCTCCGCCAAGTAGGAAAACTTGTACCGGAGCGCAATGTGAAAAAAGATGACTTCACCCTGAAAAAAGATGTCCTCATGAAAACGGTAGCGCTCAAGACATTCACGTTTCACAAGCACGGTAATAAAATCAATGAAATTACGTTGATAGTTCAGCAGGGCTTTTAAGATCGTGCCGGAACTCTGCACTCCAATGGTCACCCATTCCGTCTTCGTCTGCACGTCAACTCGACGCCCAGGCGAGTACACCACTCCGTAATCCTCAGGTAGTGCCTTCAACACTTCGACTTGGCGCTCAAGCTTCTCAGGAAGGTAATAGTCGTCCGCCAGAAGAAAGGATATGTACTCTCCCTTAGCAGCACGAATGCCACGGTTGAGACACCGCGTAGGATAAATGTTGTCCTCAAGGAAGATTAGTCGAACCCTAGCATCACCCGCGTAGCGTGACACAATCTCTTGCGACCCATCGGTCGAGCCATTTTCAAGAATGATCAACTCCCAATTAGCGTAGGTCTGTGCTAGCACACTATCAATGGCAGACGCGAGATACTCGCGGTAGTTATAGGACAGTAGAATCACAGACACGAGAGGAGTAGGTTCGATATATGTCATCGTGCAACTCTGCTGTGCAGAGAAACAAGAAAGGTGGTGCCTAGGAGAAGTACACCAGTGTCACGAGAAGCATCATGCTAGCCGCTAACGCAGTGCTCGCGGCGTTGAGCCTCAGCTGAAGTTGTCGTATCGAATAGCCAAGATAGATGACGAGGTCGACCGCATAGGCCGCGCAAAATACCCACGCTACTGCATGAATGCCCAGTTGTAGCGCCACAACCACCCCGCAGCCGAAGATGAGGATGGTCGCCCGTGTAACTTCTGTCACCGCGTAAGTCCTGTATAAACCAGCACTCAACAAAGCCATCGCCAGCACCCAAGTGACCGTCCTGGGAATGATAGCCAGTGTCTCAATTGCTAAAAGCTCACCCGCCCCAAGAAACTCTGTGCTGTAAAGTCCTTGAATAATCACATTCCTCAAACCCAGGAGGGCAAGGGCACATGGGAACACGAGTAACAGAGTGAACTGCAATGCTCGGTTAACAAACCTGGAGCGCTCTGGTGACGCACCCAATCCACCCAAGGTGGGCAGCACATAGGTCTTCATGGGCGACATAAACAACATCATGAACGTATTCGAAATAGTTGCGGAGGCACTATAGAGAGCCAAACCTTCTAGACCGTAACCCCGTGTGACGATCGCCTGCACCGTCAAGAGAACAACCGTTGCGAGTATGTTCAGACCAGCCAGAAGACTCCCGGAACTCACCAGGGTCCTGACCGCGTTCACCAGACCGTGGCGTATGGAGTCACCACCAGAGACCAGCCGCCGAATGAGCCAACCGCCAACGATCAGAGCCGTAACATTCCCAAAGCCCACCAGCAAAGACGCACCGAAGGAAGCCCAGCGAGTAATTAGAAAGTAGGCTGCCACTGCGGTTGTACTTGCGGCGATGATGTTCAGCGCGGCAACCGTTCTGACCCTCACGAGCCCGTTGAGGATCGCAATGACGAAGATCATGGCGAGGCCGACGGCCGATGACATCACCACGACGGCCACTTCCATAACGTACGAACTGGCCAGTGGGCGTCCAAATAAGCCAATGGCGATCCACTTCGGTAGAAAGACCGCCATGACGGCCAAGAGCCCGCCGATTATGAGAACGTACTGCGAAGCGATACGAACGGTAGTCGAGAGCGTCTTTTGACCGGAGGAGACCCATTGCACAACCACAACGTCCGCGCCGAACGACAATCCCTGTGAGAGTCCTCCATACAACTGGCGAAATACCGCCACGAGTCCAGAAAGCTCGGGACCTCCCCAGACAGCAATTATCTTGTTCGATATGACGCCCAGGCCAGTGGTGAGCGTCATCGCTGAAATCGAAAACCCGAAGGCCTGCACGAAGCCCGTGAGGCTTCGCCGACGAAACCCTGGCGCCGATGCGTCGCCCACTTTGTCTTTCGGAGGAACTGGGTGCATTCGCTTTACAGAGCGGATGCTGAGGGCTCCGATTCTGGTCCCTCGGTCTCAAGATTCATCGACTCCTGCACGATGTACAACGGACGACGTTTCGTTTCGGCGTAGGTGCGTCCCAAGTACTCACCGAGCACACCAATCCCAAGGCTATTCAGCCCAATGGCGAACAGCAGCAGTACGATGATGGTCGTGATACCAGGTGGAGGCCTGCCGATAACAGCAAGTCCTCCGTAGACCACACTCGCAAGGCCAGCGAGCATGAGGAGCACAAAACCCGCTATGGTAAATATCCGCAGGGGCTTAAGCGAGAAGCTGGTTATTGCATCGAACGCAAATAACACGAGATGCAAAAATGGCGCCTTACTCTGTCCAGCGGTTCGCGGTCGACGTTCGTAAGTGATCCCCGTTTGCCTAAATCCCAACCAAGCGATCAACCCTCGCAGATAGCGATTGTATTCACCGCATGTTTCCAATGCATCACGGACTTGTCGTGTGATCAATTTAAAATCCCCGGTATCGGTCGGAATCGAAACATCAGCCGTCCAGGCGATCACCCTGTAGGCGAGCCGTACCAAAGCGTTGCGCCACCGAGGATCCCCTCGCCTGATCGTTCGGACACCAGACACCACGTCGTATCCCTGTTGCCACACTTCGAGAAAACGAGGAATGCACTCGGGTGGGTCTTGAAGGTCCGAGTACAACACGATCATCGCGTCTCCCGAAGCAAGCCGGTACCCGGCCGTGATCGACATTTCCACTTCAAAATTACGACTGAATCGTAAGTATTTCCAACGTTGATCGCGCTTACAGAGTGCCTTCGCTAGGTCACCCGTCCGATCAGTGCTGGCATTATCAATAACGATAAACTCAAATCGATAGGGCAAAGGATCAACAACGGGCAGCAGTTCGCGTTCAAGCCGCGCGAAGTTATTTTCCTCGTTAAGAGCGGGAATAATGATGGACACCAGCGGTGTTGTCGGCGGTTGGGGTTCGACCACTGCTCGTCCGGTCTCGTCCTTAGACATTAGGCCTTCCCTCTTGTGACTGATTCCCGTTGTTTCCGGATTGGCTTTTCAGGTTGTCCGTTCGTCGATCGGCGCTCAGCCAGACTGGTCTCAGCGGCATTGACCAGTTGTTCCACAGTCAGACCGGTTTGGGCACGAAGGTATTCTTGGCTACCGATCTCCTCATAGAACCGATCCTGAACACCCACCTTCTTTAGCCCAACTTGCGAACCATGCACTCCTACAAGCACTTCGCTCACAGCACTACCTAGTCCACCAATCACATTGTGCTCTTCGACAGTCACAATCAACTCACACTGTGCGGCCACCGCTCGAAGACAGTCAGTGTCCAACGGCTTTATCGTGGGCATACTGACCACACCAACACTAAGACCCGTCTGCCCTAGTTGCTCGGCCGCCTGTACGGCAGCTGCGAGCATGCCACCCGTGCTCACAAAAGTGACGTCGGACCCTCGACTGAGAGTAAGAGCCTTTCCAACGGTGAAGGGAGGAGGTTCGTCGTGAACCACCGGTTCACCGGCCTTGCCGAGGCGGAGATAGCACGGACCAGGCCTGGTGACAATCGCTCGTGTGGCTAGGGTAGTTTCAATTGGGTCACCAGGTGCGATCACCTCCATGCCAGGTAATGCGCGCATAATCGCCAGGTCTTCCGTCGCGTGGTGCGTCATACCAAGGCTGCCGTAAGCCATCCCTCCACCGACTGCAACGATTTTTACGTCTGCTTGGTGATAGCAGATGTCGTTTCGAATGTGTTCTAAGCAGCGTAACGTTGGAAAATTGCCGATGGAGTAGGTGAAAACGACCTTCCCCGATGAAGCTAGGCCCGCAGCAACTCCAGCTAGATTTTGCTCAGCGACGCCGATATTGAGAAAGCGATTTGGAAACTCTTGCGCAAACGGCTCAACAACTGAATAACCCAAGTCGCCGACCAACAAAAACACCCGGTCATCAGTCGCGGCCGCCTCACGAAGAGCTCGAAGGAAAGCCGTCCTCACTGCCGCACCTCGAGTTCCTGCAAGGCTTCACGGAGCTGCTCGGCGTCAGGCGACTTGTAGTGCCAAGCGAGCTGATGCTCCATAAAGCTCACACCTTTACCCTTGACAGTATGGGCGATGACGCAGGTCGGCCGTCCTTCAACAAATGGTATGCGTCCTAACACATCGAGCAGTTGTTCGTGGTCGTGACCATCGACCTCCTGGACCGACCATCCAAAGGCCCGCCACTTGTCGGCCAACGGCTCCAAATCAAGGACCTCTTTGACCGAGCCAAAACTCTGAATCTTGTTGTAATCGATGATTGCCACCAGATTATCCAACCGGTGATGAGGGCCAAAAAGTGCGGCCTCCCAGGTGGAACCTTCATCGCATTCGCCATCGCTCATCAAGACGAAAACCCGATTGGAATTCTGATCACGCTTCGCCCCCAGGGCCATTCCACAGCCGATAGCAAGGCCATGACCAAGCGAACCGGTAGAGGCCTCGACGCCCGGAACACCCCGCGTCACATGCCCTGCCAAGCGTGAGCCGTCCTGACAATAGGTATCGAGCCACGTTCGTGGATAGAACCCAGATTCCGCGAGGGCCGCATATACCGCGGCTGCGCTGTGTCCTTTACTCACGATTAGCCTATCGCGGTCTGGTGACTCCGGTTCGGTCGGTTGGATCTGTAGAACGCTTCCATAGAGCACTGCCAAAATATCTGCTATGGAGAGACTCGTGCCGACATGCGATGCTTTCGCCTTGTGAGTCATGCGCAAGACCTGCACACGAATCTTCCGAGCCAATTCCGAGACTGCGCTGGTATCAGAGACCATAGCGTTGCCTATTAGCGCGGAACCAATCGACTGTCTGCTGCAATCCTTCATCCAGGTCAACTTTTGGCTTCCAACCGGTCTCACGGCAAAACGGTGAGCTCAGGCCCTCCCCTTGCAAACGCATAATCTGATTTGGACCGTAGGGTATCTCCCCGATCCCCAACGGAAGGCCCGGATCGATCATGTCGCGTATTCGGGTCACAATGTCGCGCACCGCATAAGCCTGACCAGAACCAAGATTGTAAATACCTTGAAGGCGAGGCTGTTGAATCACCTCGCAAGCAGCCTCAGCAACATCTTCAACGTATAAGTAATCCCACCGTTGCTCGCCTGGTGTAAGTGCAGGTTTCTCGCCTGCCAGTAGTTTTAAGATAACCGCAGGAATCAGATGAACCGGATCATCCTTCGGCCCATAGGCTGCCAGTACCCGAAGCCACACATAACGCGTACCGGCCAGGTCACAAAGTTGTCGCGTAAGAAAGCCAACACAGAGCTTGGTTGCACCATATAAGGTCCTGGGCTGGAGCGGCAGGTCTTCGCGAATCACCCCCTCGTACACCCCATACTCCGCTTGGGAACCGAGACCTACCCAACACTTGCAACCTGCCTGTTGGACAATTTCCAGCAAGCGGACGCTACCCAGAAGATTATTTTCAATTTGGCGAAGATCATTTCTGAACTTGCTTGTGACACCCTGCCAGGCAAGATGAAACGCCACCTCTGGAGCGGCAGCCATTAGTGCCGATTCCACTTGGTCAATGTCTTCAAGCTGACTGCGGATAACCGTTGTGTCAGCGATTACATCCGCAAGACGCCATAGGTCGCTCTGCGGTCGCACAACCACCGTAACTGTGTGACCCGCCTCTAGTAGACACCTTGTTAGATACGAACCCAGGTGGCCCGATGCTCCTGTAACTAGACAGCGCATCCGCTCATGCCTTCAACTGATGAAAGGTCTCGAGGATGAAATCAATAGCCTGCCGCCCCAAGCCGGGATATACCCCGATCCAAAAGACATTCTCCATAACAAAATCGGCGTTGGGCAATTTACCTACGGTGCGGTGCGGAACGTTAAGATAAGCAGGCTGACGGACGAGGTTTCCGCCAAACAGTAACCGCGTGCTTATACGACGCGCTTCCAGCTGTTGCGTCACCCCGCGGCGTGTAAACGGTGCGCCTTTGCGAACGGCCAGAGGAAAACCAAACCAACTCGGCTCACTTCCCTCGGTGGCCTTCGGTAAAACAAAAAACTCCTCAAGGTCCTTAAGCCCTTCGTAAAGGTCGGCGAAGTTCTGACGGCGAGCCGCGATGAACGCTGGTAACTTCTGTAGCTGTGCGACACCCACGGCCGCCTGCATGTCAGTGAGTTTCAGGTTATAGCCGATATGGGTATAGATGTACTTGTGGTCATAGCCCTCGGGGAGATCGCCAATCTTCCAACCGAACCGTTTTCCGCAGGTATCCTCCTTGCCTGGAGCACACCAACAGTCACGGCCCCAATCTCGAAACGATTCCACTAGGGTCTTCAAAATGGTGTTGTCGGTTAGAACGCAGCCCCCCTCACCCATGGTGATGTGGTGCGCGGGGTAAAAACTTACTGTTGAAAGATCGCCAAATGTACCAACTGTCTTGCCTTTATACGTCGCGCCGACCGCATCACAGCAATCCTCAATCAACCAAAGATTCCGACGTTTCGCAAAACTCGTTACCGCATCCAAGTCAAAGGGGTTACCAAGAGTATGAGCCACCATAATGGCACGCGTGCGCTCAGTGTAAGCCGCTTCGAGCTGGGTCACATCTAGGTTATAGGTTGCAAGATCAACATCGACGAACACAGGCACGAGTTGGTTCTGTACGATTGGGTTGACGGTCGTCGGAAATCCCGTAGCCAAAGTGATCACTTCATCACCCGGTCGTAATTGACGCTCGCCTAATTTTGGAGAGGTCAAACATGACAACGCCGCTAGATTTGCGGATGACCCAGAATTCACCAGCATCGCATACCTAATCCCGCAAAACCGCGCGAAGTCGTGTTCGAATCGATCGGCGAACCGTCCGGAGGTGAGCCAAAAATCTAAGCCTGCTTCCACTAGACAGGCAAGTTCGTCGTCATCAAACACACGGCCTGCATAGGGAATGGGGGTCTCACCTGGAATGAAGGGACTCGAACCGAATGCGGCGGAGTAGTACTCGCGCACCAGTTTAAGAATCTCCGCCTTCAGCGACTCAGGAGTCTGGGGTTGTGACACGGACATTGGGAAACTATGGAATCACCCTTAAGATTGTGTCTGAAAAAAACACCAGGTCACGAATTGATCCGGCGCTTGGCGCTCCGACTCGCCCAAGCTCTCGTCAGAGCTTCGCCAGCAAACATGAGCACAACGGAGAGAGCAAGCACCCCACCCAAAATTACTGGGTGCGTTCTAGCTTCGCGAGCTGGGTCTATAGAAAGAGCGAAGTGCGTCAACACGATTACGAATAGCATCCAGCCTATGAGACGTGAGCGACGGGCAGGATCCAACGCCAACAACCGATCTTTCTGTGACCTTACAACCCGAATGATGGCGGCGTACCCCCACGCTCCACCTAAACGGAGGAGACTCCGATCTATGAAACGCCAGAGCCGACTACTCTGAACTAGCTGCTGAATCCTTTCCAATCTTTGTTGGTTCTGGGAAACGGTTACGGAGCGCAATAGGCGACTACTCTCCGGTGACGTCCCACGCCCAAGCAGCCGAACAACGTCACTCATCCATTTCCCGAAAATACTGGCGAGCCAGACCTGCCGAAATGATGGTTTCACCGTGCTCACTCCTACCTACTGGTGTTCCCCTGGTCCACCGACGCCACCTCAACACTGGTGATGACGCCTGCAAGCACATATGAGGGCTGCGTATAGCTGAACGCTTCGCCGGCTCTCAAAGGAACAAAAGTCTCGGTTCCGAGGCCATACTGCCATCCGGAGACGGTTTGGTGAGCAGGCACACGAAGGATCACCGAGACGACTACACCCGGCTGCTCCCAGCTGTAAGCGCCGTAACTAGTCCGAAGAGTGGTCTCCTCTTCAATCTCGCCCACGGCCAAAAGTGTGACTCCGGATGGTGTTTGGCGACCTTGCTGTGCCTCAGCCTGGTCCATCGAAAGCCCGTTTCGCACCAGCGACAGAATCGTTCGGTCGGTTGCACTGCGAACCGTGATATCTACAAGAGTAGTTTCTGCGGGTTGAATCTCAGTCGCATCAAACAGAAGAAGACCCTCAGGGGTCGGAATCGAGAGCATGGCCTCGGAACCGATTAAGGTGCTCCCTAATCGACATTCGGTCCCAGAAACCAAGCACCGAACAGCGACCAACGCCTCGACCTTGAACTTACCCGTTGTACCGGCACTAAACACGCCAGAATCCTCACGAAGCTCGACGGTCTCCGGTACTGGTGGGGCTACGCCTAGAATCTTGCCCCAAGGGTGGTTCGGCTGGTCGGAGAGGGTCATCGTTCCCAGCTTCTCGGCTTGCTCCCTCTCAAGACCAACAAAGGCTCCTAATACCTTGAGCTCCACTAATCGATCGTTGGCAGCCGGGTAGTTCTCAGTCACTTCGAACCAGACGATTCCCTCGCTAGTGGGAAGGGCGAGTCTTTCACCAGGACCGACCACCTTGTTCCCTCGCCAGCACTCGTGGCCGACAATCGCACAGCGGATAGCGACCAGCCCACGGACACGGCGCTTCCCCGTGATTCCCGCGCGCACTCCTCCCGTCAACTCCAGATTCTCTGGTTCCGGTCGCCCAAGAGACAGGACCCGACCCCAAGAATCCGAGGCTACATCACTCGACTCGTCTAAGCCTGATATCCGGTCGGCGCGCGCGTCGTCCAATCCGACGAACGCCCCCATGACGGTGACTTCGGCTTGTAACTCGATCGGCGAACGGTAGAGTTCCATCACCCTGAACGAGAAACTCTCGTTTCCTCTCACGATATCAAGGGCCGTTCCAGGTACCACCAGGGCACCTCCAACCCTGCAATCATTCTCAACGAGCGCACATCGGACACGAACCAAGGCAACAACGCGTACCGTGTCAAGGTCACCACGCGCGACCGAGGGGACCCCGGCTAGGTCCAGAGCCTCTCGCTCCACCGGGGCCACGGCAATTATTTCTCCAGACCCGATTTCCCCCTCCGTCCCAAATGTTTCAGACCTCTCGGGCATTGCAGGATCTGCAGGGTCCAAACCAGTGAAGGCACCAAGTACGCGAATCTCCAATACCGGTGGAGGAGGTGGGAAGGCTGTCATGGCGGCCGGATAGAGTTCGGTGATCTCAAACCAGACGATTCCTTCGCTAGTGGGAATGGCAAGTCTGGCTGTAGGACCGACCACTTGACTTCCCAACCAGCATTGTTGACCCACAATCGCACAGTGGATGGAGACCAACGCAGGAATGCGATTCTTCCCCGTGGTTCCTGCACGCACCCCTCCCGTCAGCTGGATGTTCTCTGGTTCCAGTCGCCCGAGAGACAGGACACGACCCCAGGAATCTGAGGACACCTCACTCGACTCGTCTAAGCCTGATATCCGGTCGGCTTGCGCGTCGTCAAGTCCGACGAACGCTCCCATAACGGTCACTTCAGTCTGTAACTCGGTCGAAGGAAGGTAGAGTTCCATGACCTCGAACCGAGTACGCTCGTTGTCTCCCCTCACAAGACCGAGGGATTCGCCAGGCACCACGTTGGTGCCACCAACTCGACAGTCAGCGCCAATGAGTTCACACCAGACACGAACCAGGACAACAACTCGCACTGTGCCAGCATCACTTCGCGCTAGGGGAGGGAATCCGCCCAGCTCCATAGCCTCTGGTTCCGCTGGGGCGACAGCAAGAATCTCTCCAGCCCCGATCTCCCCCTCCATCCCAAACGTTTCAGACCTCGCGGGCATTGCAGTACGCTCACGATCCAAACCGGTAAAAGCGCCGAGCACGCGCATCTGCAGCAGGGTTGGAGGCGGAAGCGGCGGGGGTGGCGGCGCCCCAAGGGGCGCCTCAATGGTAACGGCCGCAGGATGACGGGCGACCTCCCGGGCCACATCGTACAAGACGAGGTCGTGCGACCCTAGCTCGAGAAGCTCTGGCAGTTTGATTTCGGCCCGAGTCGGGGTTTGGACAAGTAGTTCGGCCTCAAAAGGGCCGACGACGGCTCTCAAGAACGGTTGGAGATGCCTAGCCTCCAGGGTGACGCTGAGATCACTACCCTGAGTTAATGTTCCCGGCTCAATCGCTAGGATCTCCGGCGGGGGCGTGCGAAAGAGTTGATAGGCACCGTAGCCCAAAGGAATTAATAGAAGTATTACGAGAGCTGCGGCTATATCAATCAGATTGATTCGACCAAACAAACGTCCGCGATCGTCAATAAGAGCCATAGGCTATTCCTATTCCAGTAACACTCACCACTGTGATGATAAAGTCGAGTCAGCTCTCCAGTTGAACGCCGAATCTCGCACACATCCGTGCCTGCAACCACGTAAAGGCAGGAGCCGGCGTCTCTACGTAGTGTCGGCCAAATAGCCCATGGTCACCAGCAGACTGTCTCGTTCCGCTAGAGGACTCCAATGCACCGCAACCAATCTCGCTATAGACGCAATGAAAACCCTCAGTGCTAACCGCCAAGTGCCCATTCAGGTCGATGCCACCCACGTTTACTCGTCCAGTGTTCGCGCATCGCGTTGCGCTTTAAAGAACTCCTCGTACCACGCTACCGTCTCCTGCAGTCCATCCTCCAGCCGATAGCGCGGTGTCCAACCGAGGTCTGCAGCGGCCTTACTCGCATCAAGAAACTGGTCGGGAATTTCATTCGTGGCCTCATTTAATACTACCGGTGTTAGGTCGGCGCGTCCCATTAGACGAGTGATGACGTCGACCAACTCAAGGACACGAAGCGGTTGTCCATGGCTAAAGTTGTAACCCTCACCGCCCGCCTCTCCTTCCATTAATCGTTCTGCGAGCAGCACATAAGCACTCACGGCCTCTTTAATGTAGACGTAGTCGCGACGGAGCGTCCCATCGCTGCGAACGATCGGACGCTGGCCGTCGAGCACCGACCGGATCGTGCCCGGCACGATGCGGTTAAAGTTAAGGTCGCCACCCCCGTAAAAGTTACCGCAACGGGTAATGGCCACTGGTAGGCGATACGTATGCCAGTACATCTGCGCGATAAGATCGGCACAACTCTTCGACGCATCATACGGATGCCGACCTATAAGTGGTGCATCCTCTCGATACGGCAGCTCAGCCTGGGCCCCGTAGGCCTTGTCACTGGAGGCGACGACAACAGCACAAATGCCTTTTCGCCGGCGAGCGGCCTCAAGCACATTCCAGGTGCCCTGAATGTTCGCACTGAAGGTCGACAGAGGATTCTCGTTGGCAATACCAACGATCGTCTGTGCACCGAGATGGAAAACGACTTCAATTTCGTATTCGTTAAGCGAGCGTTCAAGGAGGGAATGATCTTCTAAGGCTCCGTGTACAACTCTGACTTCGCGGTCGAGACCAAGGCGGTAGAAATTTGACTGGGGCGCGTGATCACGCACGAGCCCAACGACATCAGCTTGCTGATCGACCAACCATTGGGTAAGCCACGAGCCCAAGAGACCGGTGCAGCCGGTGACCAAGACACGACGACGACGCCACTCTCCAACCGAGTTCATCTCCAGATACTCCACGGTGCTTTACCACTTGCCCACAACTCATTCAGGATTTTCACCTCACGGTAGGTGTCCATCGGCTGCCAGAAACCATCATGTCGGTAGACCATTAATTGCCCATCGCTTGCCAGTCGCTTCAACGGCTCCTGCTCCAGAACTTCATCGTCCCGATCCCTCAGATAGCGGTCAAGAAATTCGCGCTGAAATACAAGAAAACCTCCGTTGATCAGGCCATCGCTGACCTGCGGTTTCTCGTTGAACTCGTACACCTGATCGTCATTACCGGCACACATTTCACCAAAACGCCCTGGTGGACGCACGCCTGTCACCGTGCCGATTTTCCCGTGAGAGCGGTGAAAGGCCAGCAGCTCATCAATATTGACGTTACCTAGGCCGTCACCGTAGGTCACCAAAAAACAATCGCTCTTCACGTATTCCCGTCCTGCCCGCCGTATCCGAGCACCAGTCTGACTGTGCTCACCCGTCTCGACTAGAGTCACCCGCCAATCTTCTTCGATCGGATGATTGTGGTACTCAATACGCTCTGGTTCTCGGAGATCGACCGTGAAGTCGGCGCTATAGGTTTTATAGTTCATGAAGTAGTTCTTGATGACATGGCCCTTATACCCGAGACACACGATGAACTCCGTCAATCCGTGTGCCGCATACATTTTCATGATGTGCCACAGAATCGGCCGGTTACCAATCATCACCATGGGTTTCGGTTTAACGTCGCTTTCCTCGTGGAGCCGAGTTCCCAAACCGCCACAAAGGATCATCACAGGGGGTTTATCCATTAGGTTTGTGATCGAGTGGAGGTGGTGGTTTGTCCGTCTCGCTCACCATACGCCCGCCACCCAAACAGGCCAGTTGGAGATACGAGGGTACGACTGAGGTCGCTACGTCTCAGCCAGCCATTAAGGTCATTTTCATTGTAGTAGAAACGAATTGGCGCCGCGAGACGATCGAACCAATCGGCCCACGCGACTTGAAACGGATAATTACCATAAACCTTCAGACGCGGGGTTCCGAACCGGCGCACCACGGAACCTAAGCCTGGCAACTGCGACATGATCCGGTATGGGACGACGAAACCGCCCCAATCCACTGCAGCGGCAGCCCACGACAGCGCCATTTGGAAACGAGGAGAAAGTCGTGTCGTTAACGCCCGTGCGTTTTCGAGCATTGCGTTTACGAGACGCCGTTTCTTGCTGTAGACCCAGATGAACACCGCACCTTCGGATTTCACGACAGAGACGAGTTGTTTAAACCCGGCTTCGGGATCGGGCAGGTGGTGTAGAACGCCAATACTGTAGGCAAAATCGAAGGTCCCTTGCCTGAACGGCATGCGATAGACGTCCGCTTGTACCAGATGCACGTTCGGCAAGTTGTAGGTGTTTTTGTGGGTCACGTCGATTGCTGCACTGATATCGACACCCACCATCTCAGCGCCAAACTGTGCTGCGTTTGCAATATGTCGACCGAATCCGCAGCCAACATCTAGCCCCCGCTTGCCAGGAAAAAACGCTGGTTGGACTGGATGGATATACTCAAGGAAGTTCTCTCTAAAATCGATCACCATCGCCGAAAATGCTGTCCACTGGTAACCGAAACTCTCGCGAGTGCGCCGAAGTTCCTCACCGGGGGGATGACTGTCAACATTTCTGGGACGCGCGTTAGGTAAAAGGTTGGCATACTTCTCACCGAAAGCTGGAAAAAGGCCGAAGGCATCTTCCACCACGCGAGGGATGCCGTCCACAATCGGGTAACTGCGACCGCAGTCGCACGACAGCAACCCCTCCATCGTCTCATCACCATTACACAAAAGGGGTGTATGGGAAAAAGACTTCGAACAGACTGGGCAGACAAGCCATTCAAGTAAGCGTAGCTTCATATCATTCACTTAGACGGGACCGGTAAGGTCCATCTTCACTCATCGTCAATTTTGAAACATCACGATCTTTTCGCGTGGTACACCATGGCTGAGCAGTCCCTCAACCATGGCATCAGGCTGCTCTAGTGTCGCAACAATTATCAGGTCATAGTCAACGCTGTGCTGTTCACGAATGTCTTGTACTGGCATTCCTAAGAACTTGTCGGCGCCCACACCATTAAATATTGCTACGAGTTCCATGCCTAATTCGGTTAGTGACAAATACGCTAGTTCTGCCGCTTCGCCAGTACCGTAGATGGCAACGCGCCTGCGCTGACCTTCCGTAAACGGCTGTAAAACCGACCGCAGGTGTTGCCGTACCTGGCCATACAAGAACATCGAATAGTCCATGAACTCATATGTGAGTCGCGTCTTTTCAGCAATGCCAGTCGGAGTCAGCACGTACAAAATCCGATTCGGTTTGAAGTTGACGCACTTGACATAACCCTTGCGGACCAAACGCTTCACGTAAAGATTAGCCAGACCTAGGGCAATCCCTAGTTTGGTTGACAAACCACGCTGGGTAATTCGCGAATTCTCCGCAATGGCTTCGAGTGCCTCGAGGTCGCGGCGCGCCTCAGGATCCACAATGACCTCCCCACGAGCTACACCATAAACGCCCATTTAGAAGAATCGTGGGTAGCCTACGACTACATTGAGGTCTCCCTCCGCCGAAGATAATGGAAGCAGTCAACATTAGTCGGACCAATCTTTTCTCACGACAATGGAGGTCGAATATTTCGACCACAGCACATAACATCCCAATAATGAAATTGAAAACCGCGATGGAAGCCCCGAAGGGGCATTAGATCACTAATACAGGGACCGCTGCGGCAGGCAGAACACTGACACAGTTAACATTGAAGTCACTCTGGCACCAAAGCTGAGTCACTGAAAAAGTTACAATTTCACACGGCGAGCCCACACTCCGTCTGCTGCCTCGCTGAACCATCCTGAAGACCAGAATTCGTCGAATCCGTATTGGTCAGACGTGAAACCCCACGCCTCGGTAATCTGACCATTGTGCCAACGAGCTACCTCACAACAGTTGGCGGTTAGTGTTTTGTTTCCTCGAGTTGCAGTCATCTTAAAAAGAACGACGGTCCGTTCGTCACTCGTTAGAAAGTCCTGTTCTTCGACGCTCAGTGTCCCGCCGACAAGAACTTCCATCCTAGCAAAGAGCCCAAACACGGCTTCAGGTCCTCGATAGTCACCTGAGACCTGACTCTTACCAGTAACGTGCCACACCACATTGTCCGCAATAATGCCTTTCAAGGCTTCCTTCTCACCCTTGGAACGAGCCAGATATCTGCTATGAAGTAAATCTAGGTGTGGATGAGCGACCATAAGTTAGTCCCCTCAAAAATTAATGCTAATAGCAAACCCACAACCCTTCCATGCATTACCGTTGGCTCAAACGACCCTGGGCTCAGGGATAGGAATGATAAACTGACCACCAGCCTCGGCATAGTCGCGCTGTTGTCGCCTGATTTCCTCTTCGAAGTTCCACGCGAGGACGAACGCAAAATCAGCTTCACGTTCACGGAGGGCCTCCACCGGAAGCACTGGCAGGTGCGTGCCTGGAGTATAGTGGCCAATCTTCAAGGGGTTTTGATCAACCGTGAACGACACGAGTTGAGTGTCAATGCCGCAGTAGTTAAGTAGAGTGTTCCCTTTCGCCGGTGCACCATAGCCCGCAACCACCTTGCCATCAGATTTGAGCTTTTCTAGTAGACGGCGAATAGCCTGTCGATTCAAAGCTACGTCAACTGCAAATCGTTCATAGCGGTCCATGTTTTCGAACCCTGCTTCGGTCTCCGCCGCAGCATAATCAAGAACGGCATCTGCATGATTCCCTTGAACTTCTTGTCTACCCAGATACACCCGCAACGACCCTCCATGAAGCGGTACATGCTCAACTCGCCTAATGGATAGGCCAACGCGGTCGCACAAACGCATCAACGTTGTTACAGAGAAGTAGCACAGATGCTCATGATAAATCGTGTCGTACTCCAGACGATCCAAGAGATCTCGAAGATAAGGCACTTCAATTACAATGAGTCCGTCTGGTTTGAGAACGTGTTTACACCCTTCCAGAAAATCTGGCGTGTCATCCACATGCGCTAAGACGTTGTTTGCAATAACCACATGAGCTGCACCGTATGTCTCCTGCACCTCACGACCGGTAGCTTCATTGAAGAACCGCGTCAGTGTTTCGATTCCTTGTGAGCGGGCCAATTCTGAGATGTTTTCAGCAGGCTCGATACCAAGGGTCCTCATTCCATATGGCTCAAAGCATTTCAGGAGGCTCCCGTCATTACTCGCTACTTCAACAACCAAGTTCCCAGGTTGTAATTTGAGAAGTTCGACAATGGTCTTGGAGTAAGTACGATTATGCTCTGCCACGGTTTCCGAAGTTCCCGTGACATAGATGTAATGGCTAAATAGCGTTCCCGGATCGATAAGATCTAGCAGTTGTACTAGTGAGCACACCTCGCAACGGTAGACATCAAGAGGATAGGACTGTTCCGCTGGAAATTCATCAGTTGAACGCAAGAAAGCATTCGCGAGTGGTGTCGGCCCCAAAGAAAGAAATTTAGTCAGTTGGGTGCCGCCACACACTCGACACGTCTGACGCTTAGTATGACCAGTCACGCGTGAGGACCTGAGATGCGGTTAAGCTGCCTATCGCACTTCTTAACAGTACAGAAAAAACGGGGTGTCCATTTGAAACCCTCGAACACAGGAACGATTATAACCGGCAGAGTTAGTTAGGCACACACACTTACAAAGAACCGGATGTCGTCATGAACAATGTGAAAGCAAACCAGCAGAATGACAACCAATCACGCGCTGACCGAAAACCATCACCAGGAATCTTAGCCCTGGCGTGTCACTCGCTCCATATCGGCGTCAACCATTCGGCTGATCAAATGTTCGAAATCTACCGTTGGTGACCAATTGATTTTCTGTCGAGCTTTCGAGGCATCCCCGACTAGATGGTCGACTTCCGCAGGGCGCAACAGATTTGGATCGACACGAACCCACTCTTCCCACTCAAGTCCTACCTGGCTGAACGCAAGCCGCACCAAGTCTCTGACCGAGTGACTCGTACCAGTAGCGATAACATAATCATCCGGACGATCGCACTGCAACATCATCCACATCGCGCGAACGTAGTCACCCGCAAAGCCCCAATCGCGGCGTGCATCGAGGTTACCAAGCAACAGCGAGTCGATTAGACCATGCTTGACTCTAGCAACTCCATCGCTCACTTTACGGGTGACGAATTCCAGACCTCGCCGTGGTGACTCATGATTAAAGAGAATCCCTGAGACGGCGAATAGATCATAACTCTCACGGTAATTTACCGTGATGTGGTGTCCGAACGCCTTAGCAACACCGTACGGACTTCTTGGATAGAATGGCGTCGCCTCGGTCTGTGGCACATCACGTACCTTCCCGAACATTTCGCTAGACGAGGCTTGATAGAACCGAATTGAGGTGTCAACCTGACGAATTGCATCAAGGATTCTTGTTACCCCAAGAGCATTAAATTCACCCGTAAGCATCGGCTGGTCCCACGATGCTGGTACGAACGACATCGCCGCCAGATTGTAGAATTCGTGTGGCCGTACCTCCTCAATGACACGAATCATCGAGAGTTGATCAAGGAGGTCGGCCGTTCGTAGCTGAACCCTGTCGAGCAGGTGTTCTATGCGCCATAAATTTGGCGTGCTAGAACGGCGAACCATTCCGACAACTTCGTAGCCCTTGTCTAGAAGCAACTCGGCTAAGTAGGAGCCGTCTTGGCCAGTGATACCAGTGATGATCGCTCGCTTGGACATAGAAAAGAGCTCTATTTGTTAGGTGTCAGCATTCGTTAACAGCCGGCGCTCAACTCAGATGCCGATCAAGTCAATAACATGACGCGCTGCTGGAACAAGCGACCGTCGGCAAGTTACCGTCAAGCCAACTGATTCCAGCAGTCTCAAGAGCCCTACGGTCGTCGGACAGGACGCCTCCTCCAAGAGACAACGGCACGCACGGGACTCCGCATCATTAGAAGCCACAAGCCAGCCCCACAATAAACCTCGATTGTGTCCACGGTCCACAAGACGTTTTAATCGATTTAAAAACTCCAAGTCCTCAGGATGTCGTACGGCGTATTCCGAGCAGTAATCGCGTAGTACACTGGTTCTGAGAGGAATGCTTTGACTGAAGGCCATCCTTGAAGAATTCTGTTCGTGCGACCTCCACGAAAAGAGCGGTTCGGCCACCACAGCAACATCCCACTGCTCAGCAATCCGCATTAGGATCGTGAAATCACCCCAGTGGATTGGGCAGCGCTCATCAAAGCCACACGTCTTAACCACTTCCCGGCGGAATACAAGAGCTGGTGTCGCAAGTTCAGACCTTCCTCTGCGAACTAGACGCTCAATGAAATCTCTGCCATTCCAAGCCCCGGTTTTCCTAATCAATCGACGACGGACAGTCAGTCGTCCCTCACCGTTGATCATATTCCAGTTACTACCAGCGAATGCCGCCTGTGGATTAGCTTCAAGCACTGCAACGTGGGCATCCAGGAATCTTGGATCGTAGTGGTCATCATCATGAAAAAAAACGACATATTCACCAACCGCGGCGCGGATGCCGCGATTAAAATTCGCGAACATCGGCACGCGCTCGTTAACCCTCAAGATTCGCGCGTTTGAATTGTTCGCCGCGAATTCAGTCAGCACCGACTGGGCTTCGGGCCCACTCGCATTATCTAGAACAATCACTTCGTAGTTCTCGTACGTCTGTTCTCGGAGAGATTGCAAAACGGCACTCAGATACTCAACACGCCCGATTGTGGGAACACAAATTGATACCAGGGGAAAAGTCACGTTACAGTAACCGTCAGTATCGGATTGAAAATAATGGTTGCCCGTTGCAGCTCGCTCACTTGCCGTCGAGAGTCTCCAGAGTCTTTACGACCCCCTCCTTGATGCCGATGCGTGCACGCCAACCGGTTGCTGCACAGAGCCTATGTGTATCTGCCCAGAATCCGTCACCACCAGGAGGGCATTCGGCCGGAGGGTGTTTGATCGGACGTGGCATGCCGTAGTACTCCGCAACCAAGTTTGCGACGTGGCCGACACTCGTTGGTTGGCCACTTCCTACATTGAAGACCCCAGAGGGCATGTCTGAAGAGACCAGTGACACTAAAGCAGAGGCTACGTCCTCAACGTGAACAAAATCCCTAAAGGCGTTCGGTGTACGAATACTTGCCTTTTGTCCGGAGGCATAAGAGGCCCGAAGAGAGGGAATTAGTGAACCCTGCATCTGCCCAGGCCCATAGACAAAGAAAATCCGAGCCCATTGATAATTAAACGCCGCATCGCGAGCGACCGTTTCCAGCACGTTCAACTGCGCGTGCTTCGTTGCTGCACAGAAGCCCCGATCAACTGGAACACTTTCTTCGGACACAGCTCCAGAAGCGCGACCATACTCTGCACAGGTTCCTGCAACGACCATTCGCCGCACACCCGATCGCGCCACAGCGCCGATAAGCCGAAGGCCAGCATCAAGATTCGCGCGGCATCTTTCAAGCGAATAGTCCGGTAACCCTTCCCACGCCAGATGGAGACACCGCTCGGGTTGAAATCTTATAGTCTCGTCGATCCAGTCACCGTCTCTCCCAAAATCGGCGGCGATCGCCTCCATCCCGTCACGTCGAGGCAACTTAGCTGGATCTCGAGAGAGGCAGAGCACTTCGTGCTCCATTAACAGAGAAAGTACGCGGCTCCCGATAAAACCGGTGCCGCCAGTCAACAATACGCGCATCGCAATTCAGAACTATTCGAGCGACGCTGGATCGAAATCTGGAAAGGTTCGATCCCGTTCCGAGATCACGACTGGTTCTGTTGGCCAGTTCACCTTGAACGCAGGATCGTTGTAACGGAAGCCCCGCGCCGACTCTGGAGAAAACATTTCGCTCATGTAATAGTGAAGTGTAGTGTCCGCGACAGATGTCAACCAAGCGTTGGCGCAGCCAGCTGGTACATAAAGGCTTCGACGGTCATCAGCTGAGATCTTTACCGACACCCATTGCATGAAAGTCGGTGAGTTTTTCCGCAGATCGACGACTACGTCATAAATCCCACCGGACATACACGAAATGGTCTTAGATTCTGCATATCGGCCAACCTGGTAGTGAAAGCCACGAAGCGTACCACTTTGAACATTCTCAGAAATATTGCCCTGAGCAACAGTTGGTGCAAGACCATGTGCCGCAAACTCCTCGGTACAGAAGTGACGACGAAAGCCACCTCGTTCGTCAGAGAAGACCACCGGCTCAATGATCCACACCCCCTGCAACGCCAACTCAGTGAACTTCATGCAGCAACGACCAATTGATCAAACGTTTGGGGTAGAAGCGTTTAGCTGGCTATGCTCGCGGGCATGCTTCTCAGTAGAGCAAAATGTTTAAATCTGCTACTTGGACGACGATCTCCATGCTAACCCTCGGGCAGGCTCACGCCCTCTCACTTACAGTTAGGAATGAAAAATCTCCTCCCTGGCGAGTCGTTCATGAACTGAACATAATTTTTCCTTAGTATTCAGGGGTTTGTCAAGTTAGACCAACTTTTTATACCCGACCGCATCGAGTCTTTCGTAATCTCTCAGACAGTCATTCGTTCAATAAATGAACATCTTTTTTCTTAGCGTTCTGATGATTGGTAAATTAGGCAGTCTTCTCCATTGGGCCATCATCAAGACTTTCGTATAATTTTCGATACTCTTCGGTGCCCTTTTCAATGTCGAACAGTTCACTCGCAACCCGACGACACCGTTTACTCATCTCCAAACTAGTGAAAAGGGCTCGCACGGGTGGAAGTGAGGCTACAAACTCCTCCTGGTCCATGGCCGTAAGGACCACCCCAACATCGTGATGCCTGACAATCGCACCAGAATCGCCGACTCCATCGTTCAAGATCACGGGAACTCCGCATGAGAGAAACTCTGCGAGTTTGGTAGCTGCTGATGCACGTTTCGACAGTGTCGGGCGTATGAAAAACAACCCGGCATCAAATAACGACGTATAGCGGGGCATTTCCGAAAAGCTGGCTCTGGTAAGCACCATAGCAGAATCAGGAACGCCACTAGCCACAGCGTCTCGCCGTAGAGCCTCATGGTCTTCACGCGTCACAATGAGAACTCGCAAGGATTCAATCGATTTCGACAGATACGCTAGGTAACGAAGCATCTCATTCCGCATATACCAGTTACTCATCGTGCCTACACATCCGATCACAAGCTTGCCTTGAAGACCGAGTGAGCCAACTAAATCAGGGTCTTTACTGATGGGTTTGAACCGTTGCAAATCGACACAGGTCGGGATCACCACCGTTGGCACGGTATCGGGAATCTCGTATCCAAGCGCCGGCAGTGCCTGCACACCGGCCTTCGTCAAGGAGACAATGGCGTCAGCCCGTTCGAAGAACCGCCGTTCCCACCACTTACCGAGTCGATAAAGAAACCCGTGCGCGCGCCAATGCCCAGCTTCCACCTTCTCATCAACCCAAAAGCCTCGCATGTCAAACAGGAATCGCGAAGCGCCGTCACGACGGACGAACAGAGCGACCAATGCTGCTACGTAGCCTCGGGCGTGCACGATCCGGATGGTCCCCTCCTGGCAGACGCGCCAGGCGGTCAGCGCCCCACAAACCACGTCAAAGATCGTTGAGAAAACAGGGGGCGACTTGTGATAACGCAATGGTATCCAGTTGATACCAAACGCGTGGAACCGCTGCTCCATCGCTATCACACGTGTATGATCCGACAGATCCTCAGGCTTCTCAAAGCTAATCAGCGTAATTCGGTAGTTGGCCGAAAGTCGTGTCAGATAATTGACGACTTGTGACTCGCCGAGCGGTTCAAGTGCGCCGTCGTACGAAACATAGAGAGCCTGAGAGTCATTAGACAACATGGAAAGGATAACCGGCTCTATAGCTGGGGGGCTCGGTCTGTCGTTAACAATCCCTAGGCTCAGGAAGATCGCAGCTTGAGACGCCCATTTCAGCCAGGGTCGTTCCCGTCAGAGTCGTACGATATGGAGATCGGTCCGGCCCCGAAGTGCGTTACGGGTGTCAACGATTAGCGGCGAACGTCGAACGATTTCGTCGTAATCAAACGACGCGTGAGGAGTGGTGATCACCGCACAGTCAAATTCTTGATCGAAGGTGGCAGAGGGTTCGATGGCCTCCAAATGCACTTGCCCTAGCTCGAGGGACGCCACATACGGGTCACTGTAGGACAACTTAGCACCACGCTCCAGCAGCAACTGTGCTAAGTCGAGCGCCGGCGACTCGCGAACATCACCCACATTAGCTTTGTAAGCAACACCGAATAAATGAATTGCCGCTCCCTTAACTGGTTTACCAACTGTATTCAGCGCATCACTAACTCGCTCAAGCACATAGCGGGGCATCCGGCCGTTGATATGCCCGGCCAATTCAATGAAGCGACTCTCAAAGCCGTTCTGGCGTGCTTTCCAGCTCAAGTAGAACGGATCGATCGGAATGCAATGCCCACCGAGGCCAGGGCCAGGATAGAACGGCATAAATCCGAACGGCTTGGTCTTCGCAGCATCAATAACTTCCCAAACATTGACATCTAGATCGCGACACATCAGCGCCAATTCATTGACGAGACCAATGTTGACCGCCCGAAAAGTATTTTCCAACAGCTTAACCATCTCAGCGACACGCGTTGAAGAAACAGGCACGACCGTCTTGACGATTTGCCGGTACAAGGCTGCGGCAACCTCCGTTGATGCTGAATCAACTCCACCAACGACCTTAGGAATGTTCGCGGTGCGCCACTCGGAGTTGCCTGGGTCCACACGCTCTGGAGAAAATGCTAGGAAGAAATCCTGTCCCACCTTCAATCCACTACGTTCCAACAACGGCTGGACGACCTCCTCTGTCGTTCCCGGATAGGTCGTCGACTCAAGAATAATTAGCTGGCCAGGATGCAGATGTGCACCAACAGACTCAGTTGCTGCGGCCACGAACGAGAGGTCGGGATCCTTCGTCTTGCGAAGAGGCGTCGGCACGCAGATATTGACGGTGTCAACCTCTGCAAGCTTTTGGAAATCACTGGTCGCCACGAGACGGCCAGCGTCTACAGCGGCTGCGAGTTCCTCAGTAGCTACATCTGGAATGTCAGATTCACCACGACCAATTCGCTCTACTCTCGCACCATCAACATCAAAGCCAAACGCCGAAAAACCCGCCTTCGCGAATTCCACAAGTAGCGGCAGCCCAACGTATCCGAGGCCGATCACCCCGACAGTAGCGGATCGGTTGTTCAGCCGTTCCAGCAGCAAAGTAGTCGTAACACTCATCCCGATGCCACTATAGCACGCTGTTTCCTGAGGGGATGAACCGCGCTTGCGCATCGCCAGACAACTTCCTAGGGCTCATCGTAACGCCTGCTGCCGAGACGCTAGATGACGAGTCAGAGCGTCCTGCCAAGACGGCATTTCGAAACCCGCCGCTGCAAGCTTCGCGTTGGAAAGGGCACAAAACACTGGCCGAACAGCTGGCAGCGACAAACTGGCAACAGAGATTGGTCTAAGGGATGTTGTCGATCGAAGTTGGCGTTTGATTTCCTCGGCAAGGTGTAACCATGTCGTGTGGCCAGTATTAACACAGTGATAAAGCCCAGCTGGCGCCTGCGCGTCGATAAGTGACCGTGTCGCTCGAGCGACATCGTGAACAAAGCTTGGCGACACCACGCGGTCCATGAACACATTCGGCTCACGGCCATTTGCAACCGCGTCAGTAATCTGATCGATGCTACTCCGGGCGGGCGTGCCACCGAACAGACTCTCGACACGAAGAATATAAGCACCCATAATGTCGCTCGCGAACCATTCCCCAATCAACTTCGAGGTACCGTACACATTTCTCGGACTTGCTTCATCTTGCTCGGTGTATGGCACCGTGGCGACGCCGTCAAAAACAAAATCGGTGCTGTAGTGGACGAAGATGGCACCGACGTCGGTGGCCGCACGTGCGAGGGAGCGCACGCCGAACGCATTCACCGCTAATGCCATCTCTGCGTTGTTTTCGGCCTCGTCAACGCGGTTATACCCGGCACAATTGATGATGATTGACGGATTATGAGCTGTTACAACCTTAAGAAGATTACCGTGGTCAACTAGATCTAATTCTGCATGAGTCAAAGGAACAAGTGCTTCGGCACTAAACTCAGCACAGATAGCCCCACCGAGCTGACCACCCGACCCGGTCACGAGGACTTTTCGCTTTCCCATCGTGAGACGTTTATGACATCCGCAGGTACTCTGCGATCATCTCAACCACGTACGCCTGCTGGTCTTCGGTTAACTCGGGATACATTGGAAGCGCCAATGCAGTGCGAGCGGCATTTTCGGACTTGGGAAATGCACCTTCTGAATAGCCAAGACTCGCGAAGCACTCCTGCAGGTGCAGCGGCACCGGATAGTAAATCGCGGTCCCAACACCGCGCGACTCCAGATGTGTGTGAAGCTGGTCTCTCCTCGGCGTTTGGACAACGTATTGATGATAGGTGTGCCATCGGTCCCGGGGCTGAACGGGAAGCTCAACTCCAAAGGCCTCCAAGCCTGCGTTGGTAAACAACTGATGGTATCTATCCGCTACCTCACGTCTCGCTCTACACCATTGGTTTAGATGCGGAAGCTTTGCTCGTAAAACGGCTGCCTGAATCGCATCCAATCGAAAATTTCCACCAACGCGCTTGTGCACGTACCTGGGCTGGGCACCGTGTACCCGAAGCGAGCGAAGATGTTCCGCCAAAGCCTCGTCATTGGTAGCTATTAATCCTGCATCCCCGTATGCACCAAGGCTTTTACTCGGGAAAAACGAGAGCCCGCCAGCCATCCCGAGCGCCCCAACACACCGCCCCTTGTAACGAGCCCCGATGGCTTGACAGGAATCTTCAATAATTGAAACACCACTTCCTGAAGTGGCAGTTAGTAGTGGATCAAGATCCGCACTCAGGCCGAATAGATGCACTGGAACTATAGCTTTCGTTCGAGACGTTATAGCGTCCCTAGCCGCATCCGGGTCTATGTTGAAGGTGGCCGGGTCAATGTCAACAAACACTGGGGTGGCGCCGAGCCGCACGATGGAGCCCGCAGCCGAGAAGAACGAGTAGGTGGTGGTAATCACCTCATCACCTGGACCAATCCCAAGCCCCATCATGATCGCAAGTAGTGCGTCGGTTCCGGAGGACACTCCAACTGCATGCTTGGCCGAAAGGTACGCCGCCAACTCCTGCTCGAGCAGCTCAACCTCTGGCCCAAGGATAAATTGCTGACTGTCGCAGACCCTGGTGATAGCGGCGAGCACATCAGCGCGAATAGAGTCGTACTGAGCCTTGAGGTCAACCAGTGGCACCGTCATCTCGGTTGGCTGTCTCATCTGCCTTGCCGCTCCTTGATTGCAGCTCTCGTCTCCCGTTCGGTTTCACGCTGCCGAATGCGTTCACGCTTGTCGTGGGTTTTTTTTCCTTTGGCCAACGCGATTGCGAGTTTGACACGGCCGTTCTTGAAGTGCATTCGAACCGGCACGAGGGTCATACCACGCTCGACTGTTTTGCCGACAAGTTTCCGAATCTCCGCTTTATGTAATAGCACTTTTCGCCGGCGCGTGGGCTCGTGATCAGCATAGCCACGGTGACTGTAAGAACTAATGTGAATGTTATAAACAAATACCTCTCCGGCCTCTACCCGACCATAACTGTCGCGTAGATTCACACGACCCTCGCGAATCGCTTTAACTTCAGTGCCTGTGAGCACGATGCCAACCTCGAAGGTATCAATAATGTGATAGTCATGAAATGCCTTACGGTGTTCCGTGATCGGTCGTTCCCCTCGTGAGCGGACGGTCATGCGGAAGACCCTTTGCGCGTCGCCTTGACCAGCCGCGCCGCCAGCAGGACCGCCTCCACCATGCTCGACGGATCGGCAACTCCCTGACGGGAAATGTCGAATGCCGTGCCATGATCGACCGACGTCCGGACGATTGGTAACCCAAGCGTCACGTTAACCGTGCGACCAAAGGCCACCAGCTTGGCCGGAATCAGCCCTTGATCGTGGTAGCAGGCCACCACAACGTCGTATTCACCTTGCATTGCGTTCACAAATAAGGTGTCTGCCGGAAGCGGCCCAACCACATTGATACCGTCCTGCCGGCAAGCTTCCACCGCCGGCCGTAGAACCTGTTCGTCCTCGTGTCCTAGTAGGCCTTGCTCTCCCGCATGTGGATTGAGTCCCGCTACTGCTAGCCGTGGATTCGGAAATCCGAAACGGGGCAACTCGGTCGCGGTAAGACGAATGGTCGCCTCAAGACGATCTGTAGTGAGGAGGGCCGGGACCTCCGCGAGCGGTACATGTACAGTTGCCAACACCACACGCAACGCCTCAGAGTGGAACATCATGGCAACTCTTTGCGTCCCGGTGAGATGGGCTAGCAAATCGGTATGCCCGCGCCACGGTAAACCCGCCTTAGCAAACGCTTGCTTATTAATCGGCGCCGTCACGAGTGCGTCCGCCCGACCAGCCTGAACATCGGTAACCGCCTGCACAATAGTCTCGTATGCAGAGCTACCGGCCTTGGCTGTTACCTCTCCGGCAGAAAATGCCCCGAGTTCCGTATCTGTTTTGGGACCGTAGAGGATAATTTCCCCGGCTGCTTTGACCCTTGGGTCTTCTGCCGCCTTGAGGGACACCTCTGGACCAATCCCAGACGGATCGCCCACGGTTATCGCAATCTTGAGCCTTTTGGACATGGATTGTCTGCCGAATCTGCCTCGCAAAAGTCGAACTTACCCAGGCGTGTCAGAGCTGTAACATCAGCCAGTCCGCAACGATTTTTGGGTTAGCGTTTCGAACGGTCAAAGCGTCAAGAGCTTGGTCGACCGAAGAAAATGCGTTCAACACTCGATCGCTGCCATCATCGTAGTCAGCCGCCAATTGGGTTAACTCCGATTCAAGATCGGAATTGGCGAGGGCTTTGCGATCTGCACGACTGTTGACTAGTCCAATGTCTCGAAGTAGCGACATCATCGCCTGTAGCATGAGGGCAAACGCTTCCCTAGTAGCTGAAGGACTCTTCCTCTCGACGAACTCCTTGAAAAGCTCCTTTATAGCGGCCAAGCGGCGCTTCGAATCAGTTGTCGTTGCCGAACTGTGTAGACTTCGGGAGGCACACTCACGAGCGCTGGCTAAATCATCAGAATCCAACCGAAGCGCCAGGCCAAGACTGCCGTCCGCTGTTACTGCCACTGAGTGTGCGTCTCCTTCACCGTATCCGTGATCCCGAACGAGAAGCTCGGCAACCTCAGCTGCCGTTAACCGTCCAAAGCGCAACCGCGGACACCGCGAGAGCACAGTGGGAAAAAGCGCATCTGGACGGGACGACACAAGGATGATCACCGACGCAGACGGCGGCTCCTCTAAAATCTTTAGTAACGCGCTCTGTGCTTCCGGTCTCAGTCGATCCGCCTGGTCCAAGATAACGACACGTGTTCTGCCTTCGAATGGCCTGTATTGTGCCTGGCGCGAAACTTCCCGCACTTGATCAACGCTGATATGGCCCTTGTCGTTGGGCTCAACCAACCGCACCTCACCGTGAAGCCGACGCTCGATTCGCTTGCAATTCTGGCAGACACCGCAGGCATCAAACTCGGAGCGATCATCGCCCTGTGATGACACCGGTGTCTGTTCTGGCGTCTCACAGTTGATAGCTTGAGCCAAGGCAAGGGCTACGGTTCGCTTCCCGACGCCTTCGGGACCGGCAAACAGTAGGGTTGGCGGAAGCGTGCCGCGTGAAACGGCGCGGGCCAAGAGTTTAATTAGAGGCCGGTGACCGGTAACCGCCCGCAGTGGCATGAAAATCTCGCCGCGATCGTATCACGGCACCCGAAAGGGAAGGACCGTGTGTCGCACCGAAAGACACCTCACCCGAGAACAGTGAAAAGCAGGGACCGCTGTCACTCGATCCGATACCGCTTGGAAGAAAATGGCGGGGCCGACGAGACTCGAACTCGCGACCTCCGGCGTGACAGGCCGGCGTTCTAACCAACTGAACTACGACCCCATTGGATGTAACACACCCGATCCAGCCCCGTACTATAATGCATTTTCGCCACTCTGCCTTACACGAACCCATTTCGCCATCGTATCTCTCCCGATACCTCGAACATCGAAGCTCAAATCTGAACGCCTTGAGTGGGCTGACTCCAGAGAGCGCCACATTTACGCCATTAATTCGATACGCGACGATCGGCAAAATTTGGTGGGCGGTACAGGACTTGAACCTGTGACACCCGGCGTGTAAAGCCGGTGCTCTACCACTGAGCTAACCGCCCCAGCATACTTGTTGACTTCATCACAATTACATCATCATAGGGAAACGCCGATAAATGCGGGCAATTAACAATCATCACGTTGAGGCGCGCGACCAGAGAATAGCGGCAACAATCAAAAGGCCAAGAACTGCCCGGTACTCTCGATTTCGAATCGCCCGAGCCACGCTAAACGATCGATGAGCGTTTGGTAGCAAGCCGGATTTGTACTGATCATACAAACCCCCAAACTGTTCACGCAGGAAAGCCTCCTCTGTTTTAATCGCTGCGGTCAAGGTCATCCCAAGATAGCCGACCACGACGGCTGCGACGAGCACTGTTCCCGTTGCAATAGCAAATCCAATTCCAAGAATTGACGAACCAACGTAAAGCGGGTGGCACGACCAACGATATGGCCCAGAGCTCGTAACCTCACGTTTTTTCTCAAGATGTCCAGCCGCCCAAATCCGAAGTGCTTCACCAACTACAACAATCGGTGCTCCGATCACCAACGTCACATAAGTTGGACGTGCCATCGCAATCGTCAGAATGCCGACAATGAAGCCGATCGGCACGCGTAGCCGCGCAACACGTATCAAGACCGTGGTCTTCACGGAATCCCAGTCAGGCATGCTACGAAATAGCCGACAGTCGATAATCGACGGCCTCGGCGACCACATCGACGGCAATGTTGCCAACACACCATCCTGTCACTCGACAGGAACGACGGTGATGGCATCGACATTCGGCGAATTGTGACACCGTGTGATCCGCAGCTGCCCACGGGCCATTACGGTCAGGGTTAGTCGGACCGTAAATCCCCACAATCGGTGTTCCGAGGGCCGCGGCTATGTGAAGTGGGCCCGTGTCTCCAGACACTAGGAGGGTCGCACTTTTTAACACCGCAACCAAATCAGTAAGTGAAGTCGATCTAGTCACAATTGCTGCCCCATCAGAAGCAGCTGCAACAGATTCAGCGAGAGACTCCTCACCCGGCCCCCAGATTACTGCAACTGGGAGTCCATGCTTCATACGAAGACGCCGCGCAATCGAGCCAAACCGCTCAGGAGGCCACCGCTTATTGGGCCAAGCAGCGCCAGGATTCAGGACGGCATACTGGCCAGTTCCAACATCAAGCTGACGGTGAACATCGGTGCAAGTGATCGTGTCACGAACCTCGAGTGGAAACTCCCAAGGCCCACGCTCCACACCGAGAAACGACGCCAGCGAGAGGTTTAACTCGACAACATGACACCTCGTGCTTGGAGAGCACTGCTCATCATAGAAAAACCGAGCCGCTGGCTCACGGAGGTGAGTTCTAGGAAGTCCAATCACGCGGCGACCACCCGCCATCCTTGCGAGCGCAGCTGATTTCAACAGTCCCTGAGAATCCAGCACGACGTCATAGTGTTCGCGACGCAGTTCAGTAATCACTCCGCCGATACTTCGCCAAGCGGATACAGAACGGGTTCGCCAAACGATGCATCGGTTTATAACTGACACAAGGTCAAGGAACTCATGGTGACGCTCATCGACGACCCAATCGATACGCGCTGAAGGAAACCCACGCCGTAGCGCGGCAGCTAGCGGCAACGTGTGCACAATATCCCCGAGTGAACCAAGTCGGACGATCAAGATCCGGTCGACATTTGTCATTAGTCGATTTTGTCCACTCTTTGCTTGATGCGAGCCAACAGGTCCCGGGTCGAATGACCTTTTGGATCTCCGACAATGGCCGTACGGCCACCGTAAGCGAGGACAGTCTCGCGCTCCGGCACTGTCTCAACGGTGTAATCAGTTCCTTTGCAGTGCACGTCAGGTTGAATTGTCCGGAGTAGGTCATTGACCGTTAAACCGGAAAAGATCACCACGGCATCGACGACAAGAAGAGCCGACACTAACTCCGCACGAGCCGATGCTGGAAGAATCGGTCGACCGGCTCCCTTGATTGCAGTGACGGACGAATCGTCGTTGATAGCGACCACCAGTCGGTCGGCTTCGAGTTTAGCGCCTTGCAGGTATCGTATGTGGCCCACGTGGAGGAGATCGAAACAGCCGTTGGCGAGCGCCACTGACTCTTTATTGCGCCGAAATGTAGCGACTAGCCTCACGAGTTCATCACGACCGACAACCCGTCCCACATCACACTCCACGCTGCGTCACAGCTCGGGGAGTTCGTGGTCCCGTATTACAGCTTCCCGAAGCTCCTCAACAGTGACTGTTGCAGTCCCGCGTTTCATAACAACTAGACCACTGGCATAGTTGGCCAGCCGCGTCGCTTCAAACATTGAGGCACCGGCCGCCAACGCAAGCGTCAAAGTAGCAATTACCGTATCACCGGCACCCGTAACATCAACGATTTCATCCGAACCGAAGATCGGCACGTGCGCGGTGCGCTGCTTACGCTCAAACAGGGCCATCCCCCGACTACCGCGTGTGATTAACGTAGCCGCCATTTGCAATCGCTTCAGTATGGTTCGCCCAGCTTTCTCAAGAGTCTTCGTATCTTCCCCAATCGTAAAGCCCAACAACTGCTCAACTTCACCCTCGTTCGGTGTACACGCCGTGAAGCCCTTATAGTCTAGGAGGTGGTATCGCGAATCGATCACAATCGGGACCGGGCGACGACGCTTCGTCTTGGTAACTTGCAGCTTGATGGTCTGCGCTAACGTTGGTGTAACTAGGCCAGAGCCGTAGTCAGAGAGGATTACCGCATCACAGCCTCTGACTGCACGCTGCACGGCTCGTAGGAATACCTTGGACGTAGACGAGTCAAATGCAGGTGGCGTCCTGTCAATCCTGACGACCTGCTGCTTCGCCGAGTGCACACCGCCAGCAAGAATACGTGTCTTCGTCGGCGTCCTATAACGATGCGGACGCACAAGACTCGAGGTCTCAACGCCGTCCTGAAAGCCAGCGAGCAGGGATTCGCCAACGGGATCCCGCCCCAACAATCCGCACAGCCAAGACTGCCCTCCGAGCGCGGCTACATTGTTCGCGGCATTACCGGCACCGCCTGCTACGATCTCGGATGAATCGTAGTTTAAGATCAGCACCGGTGCTTCTCTTGAAACTCGCTCAATCCGACCATAGATGAATTCATCGGCGATTACGTCGCCGATAATTGCCACGTGCCTATTCGCAAGCCCATCAATAAGCTCAAGGAAGCGATTGGCCTGGTCGTGATCGCCTGGTAAAGCCTTTACGGGAAGTCGTGGGTACATATCAGTCCCTTAAGCGATTCGTCGGAGAATCCATCCAACCGCGGTCATCAGCTCGGGTGCGATCAACGCTGCGTTAACTTTGGGCCTCGGCTTGGCAATCTCGGCCTCACCGTAGCCCGTTCGAACGAGTACACCTAGACCACCGAAGGACTGGGCCAATTCAACATCGTGCCACCGATCGCCGATCACAAATGACCGTTCAAGGTCGAGATGAAAGTCTCGCTGCGCTTGGCGAACCATGCCGGGGGATGGTTTTCTACATTCACACTTCTGACGATAGGCCTCAATTGGCGCGTCCGGATGATGAGGACAGTAATAGAAGCGATCGATCAGTGCATCGCCCTCACGTACGCGTCCGTCGATAAACTCGTGAGCTTCCTCGACGAAACATTCCTCGAACATGCCGCGCGCCACACCCGACTGGTTCGTCACAATGATGACCTTGAAGCCAGCTCGATTGAGAAGTCTTACCGCATCAATACTCCATGGATAGAAAACAATACGATCAAGCCGGTCCAGATATCCAACTTCCTCGATCAACGTGCCATCACGATCGAGAAAGACAGCTGGAGTCACGAGGATGCCTCTTTTGTTTCATTTGAGTTTAAGCATCTCACGAGAGCACTGAAAACATCGTTAGTCGAGATGCCAGTCATACAGCGATGATCGATCGGACAATCTCGTAGTAGACAGGGACGACACCGGACAGGATGCGATAACAGTTCGTGTGGTCCTATCGGTGCCGTTACTCGCTCATCCGAAGGCCCGAACACCGCAACCACGGGCTTGCTGAGTACTGCCGCAAGATGCATCGCGCCGGTATCATTTGACACGCACGCCTCACACTTTGCGAGTATTCCGATTAGCTCCGTAAGGTCAGTATGCCCAATCAGATTGACGATCCGTCTTTCATCAGACAATCCGTGTCCAGCCTCAGTTATGAAGGATTCTATCGCACGACCAACTGGCCGGTCGTCAATACCACCAACAAACACAACCGATTGGCCCAGTTCTATCACTGATCGTCTTGCGACCTCGGCATACCGCTCAGGTAGCCACTGCTTGGCGTGCCCGTGCGCCGAACCCGGTGCCACTACCACAATCGGTCTACTAGAGGCGACTCTGTGCCGCTCGAGAAGCCTCGCGGCACGAGCCCGCTGCGAGTCTGTTACAACGAGCTTGGCATTATCGTCCTCTATCGAAATCTTCAGTTTCCCCAACAACGTACGATAATAGTTTGAATGATGACCTCTCTCCCGTGGTCGCTTGACGGCTCGGGTTAGCAATAACCTCCTAAAGTCAGCTGCGTAACCCCAACGCTCCATAATGCCAGCCCGGTACGTCATCCATGCCGAGCGAAATGAATTGGGAAATAAAACTGCAACGTCATATTTTCTGCCAGCCAAAGTTGCCACGTCCGAAGCGAACCCGTCCTGCCCACCCTCAAGGGACACGACCGTGTCGAGACCCGTGAGCATTCGGACAACCGGCGTCATCGCTCTAGGCAACGCCACAGCAAGATGTTGAGAAGCAAAATGGTTCCGGGCAGCGGCTACCGATGGCAGCGCCATCACAATGTCCCCGAGCCAGTTCGGCAGCACGATTAACACACGCTTCGGATCAGTCACGATTCATCAAATGAACTACTTAATTGAGGTGCTTCTTATTCTTCTCTCTTACTGAGCCGTTGGAAACACGCCATCAGTCTCTTTAAACTCGGACTCTTCGTCCCGCCACCGCCGATGCATCCACAACCACAAACTGGGGTGTCGCCTCACGTAGGTCTCAAGCACATTCGTACACCGCTGGGTGAATGCAAGCAGGGCCTCTGGAGTCTCGTTCTCGGGTGGTGGAACCACCGGCTCGTACACCAGACGATACCGTCCATCATTCAGGGGTAAGGCAAACAAGGGAATCACTGGCGCACCGGTACGCGCCGCCAAAACTGCCAGGGCGGCGGTTGTCGCAACAGTACGGTTGAAAAATTTAACGTAAACCGCGTCTCGACTTTGGACGTGCTGGTCGATAGGAATGCCCACCGCACCATTCTGGCGAAGAGTTTTGAACACTCTTCGCAATGTGCCACGACGATAGATCACCACATTGCCCGTGGAAACGCGGATGCGCTCCAGAAACTTGTGCGCATGAGGATTGTCGAGCGCTCTCGCCATGACCGACATCGGCTCAAACTTAAGGGCGTGAGCCAGCGCTTGGATTTCCCAAAATCCGAAGTGTCCAGTAATAAACAGGATGCCCTTGCCAGAAGCTTGTGCTTTCTCGACGCGCTCTGCACCTGACACCTCAATCAAGTCGAGCATCGCATTGGGCGACAGCATTCGGAATTTTAGGAGATCAGCGGCGAATCGACCGAAATGGTGGAAAGTGGAACGAGCTAAAGCTCGACATTCAGCAGAGCTTCGGTTTGGAAAGGCTGTTTGTAAGTTTTCAATCGCTAATCGGCGACGCGAATGGAACAACAAATAAAAGGCCTGTCCAAGAGCCCGGCCAGCCCACCGGGTGAAAGACCACGGTAGCACCCCGACAATCATCGCAATGACGACGAGTGCCACGTACTCACAGCGATAACGAATCGCGCTGTGGCCGTCCATTACCCACGCAGCCGCTCACGACGAGCTGATTCCACTCGCGCCAGTAGCCAAGATCGAAACGTGCTCTCTGACACCATTTCGACAAATAGTGGCAGTGCAGCCACAGTGAATGGTAGCGGTTGGTACTGTCGTAACCGCACAAGGTCTTTTTCTGTGGTGAGAACTAGGTCCACGCGTGTGGTGTTTACCTTCCTCTCAATATCTCGAATGTCGTCTACAGAAAACGGATGGTGGTCAGAATACCGTAACTCACAAACAACCGTCACGCCCGTTGCCCGCACGTCTTCGAAGAATCGTTCTGGCTGGGCGATGCCAGCCACGCACAACACCCGCGTCTCTGAAGTGAGTGGAACTCTTGGCTTGCTCGGGTCGATATCAACCGGTCCAGCCAATCGGCGAGTAAACTCAAACACAGTAGACACACCAAGACGGGCACCGGCGACCTCCGCTTCACTCCTCGTAGCGCCACTTATTAACAATGCGTGCGCTCGAACTGCCACTCCCAGCGGTTCGCGAAGTCGACCTGACGGCAGCGTTGACTGACCGTCGAACTCCCCCGCCTGCATCACCAAAATGTCAACATCCCGTTCAAGTTGCACGTGCTGAAATCCATCATCGAGAACGTGGACCGTAGCTCCAAGTCGAGCCTCTGCAAAGTGACCTGCTAAGTAACGTTCGGAGGAAACGGCGACTACCACCCTATCCAGTGCATGCGCCAGCATCATTGGCTCGTCGCCCGCTTGCCCTATGTCCGCCAGGATCCCATCGACATCACGAACCACCGTAACTCCATCTACTGCTTTTTGCCGACCGTAGCCCCGACTGAGAATAGCTGGTCGTTCACCGGCATCCCGAAGCAACGTCGCTACAAAGGCCGCGACTGGCGTCTTACCACTCCCTCCAACAGAGAGACTGCCGATGCTCACCACAGGCTGCTTCAAACGTCGGCGACGCGTCGGGGTTGCTTCGTACCACCGGCGTCTCTGTCGAGCAACTACCGCATACAGTGAATCAATTAGCTGCACACAACCTCAGACAACTTATTACGGAGCAAAACGGGAGGGGCTCACCACCCTTACAGAGGTTTCTGAGTCTACGGGAGGTAAAAGCTCTTGGATTACCTCAAGGCTCCGTTCCTTGGCACCGCGATTCGACTCGACAAGCGCTCGAGCAGTAGCACCGAGCCCAGCTCGACGCACTGGATCGTTAAGCAATGCCTGTAGTGTCTCTTCAAGTTCATCACCAGACTGCACTTGGCAGGCACCGTTGGCTGCCAAGAATGTTTCGGCCACCTCCTTGAAATTCTGCATCCAAGGTCCGAAAACGATCGGCTTACCAAAAATGGCAGGCTCCAAAATGTTGTGCCCCCCAACATCGACTAGACTCCCTCCCACAAAAACGACTGTCGCAATTTGGTAGAGGCGCGCAAGCTCGCCAATCGTGTCAAGGACCACGACATCGACGCGTGGCTCACTATCGATGGGAAGGTCTGTTCGGCGGGCAGCCGAGAATCCTGCTGAATCAACCATTCGAACAACTTCGTCGAAACGCTCAGGATGTCGGGGGGCAATGATGAGAAGGGCGTCTGCTGTGTCGAGCTTAATCTTGGCGAAAGCCCGCAAAACAGGCTCCTCCTCGCCGCGCAGTGTACTCGCCGCAACGACCACGTGACGAAGATCGCTAATTCTAAAATATCGCAACACGCGATCCTTCGTCTGAAGACCTGGTCGCGCTGCCGGGGTTTCCAATGAGTCGAACTTCAAGGTTCCAGTTACGGTCACGCGCCCGGGATCCGCGCCAAGCTCAATCAGGCGTCTCGATGATTCGTTTCCTTGCATGCAAAAACGATCGACGTGGGCCAAGACCTTACAGAACAACGGTCTGATAGCGCGGTAGCGGGGATACGACCGGGAGGAGATCCGACCATTTACTAGAATCGTCTTAACATCGTAACGATGACACGCTCGTAACAGGTTTGGCCAAATTTCTGTTTCCATCATGATAAAGAGTTTGGGCTTCACCAGCCGCAATGTCCTATTCACGATGAAATTCAGGTCGAATGGAAAGTAAAAGACGCCATCGAGTCCTTGCAGATTCTCGCGTGCCAATCGTTGACCGGTCATCGTCGTCGTTGACATGAACAACCGAAGCGACGGGTATCTTTCTCTGAGCTCTGGCAATAGTGCACGTGCGGTCAACACCTCACCAACCGAGACGGCGTGAATCCAGATGGATGATTCGGCGTCGACATTAAGAGACACCGGAAGGTATCCAAGCCGCTGCCAAAAACTGTTAACGTACTTACGGTAGCGCAGTGCCTGATAGCCAAAATACGGCGACACTGTCACGAAGAATGCGAACGTTAGCAGACTATAAATGAGGTACATCGGAGATGCCCTGCACCCGTTAATAGCCACACGCTGGCCTGTTCGGTGCAGCAACGCCATCTCTTCGACGTCGGTCGAGTATAGCCATCAGTTTGACCATTCGCAAGATCGTTAACTAAAATGCTATTTTTACACCGGTGAAGACTGACGATCGGTAAGAATTGAGACACTTTCGAGACGGGATTACATGAGCATACGAATTGGTATTAACGGATTTGGCCGCATTGGCCGGAACATCATGCGGGCGGCAATGACTAGGCCAGATATTGAGGTTGTTGCGGTTAACGACCTAACCAGTGCAGACATGCTGGCTTACCTGCTTAAGTACGACTCGGTCATGGGGAATCTGACGGCCACCGTCGAAGCTGGCAAAGGTGAGATCCGCGTAGACGGTCGGTCGTTTAAGGTTGTCTCACACCGCGACCCGGCCGATTTGCCATGGAGCGACCTTGGTGTGGATATAGTTCTGGAATCGACTGGGCTCTTCGCTAATCGTGAGGCCGCAAGCAAGCACTTCACGGGTGGGGCTAAGCGGGTCATCGTAACCGCGCCGGCCAAAGGTCCCGATGTCACCGTAGTCCTCGGAGTCAACGCCGATCTCTACGACCCAACCAAACATAAGCTAATCTCGAACGCCTCCTGTACAACCAACTGTTTGGCCCCGGTAGCTAAGGTGCTCCATGAGCATTTTGGACTGGAGCACGGATGGATGACGACCGTTCATTCCTATACTAATGACCAACAGTTACTGGATCTCCCTCACAAGGACTACCGGCGCGCACGTGCTGCCGGAGTTTCGATGATACCGACAACAACAGGTGCAGCGCTCGCCGTCGGTGAGGTGTTACCAGAGTTAAAGGGCCGTCTCGACGGGATATCCGTCAGGGTGCCTACGCCGAACGTCTCAATCGTCGATCTCGTCGCCAACGTGAACAATAAGACGACAAGTGGCGAAGTGATCAAGGCCTTTCAAGAAGCGGCTAATGGTCCACTGAAGGGTGTTCTTCAGGTTTCTGAAGACGAGCTCGTGTCGGTCGACTTCAAGGGCAACCCACACTCGTCAATCGTTGATGCAGCCTACACAAAGGTGATGGACGGTAACTTCATCAAAGTGCTGGCTTGGTATGACAATGAGTGGGGCTATTCCAATCGGTGCGTCGATCTCGTGCAATTTATTTCCGAAAAGGGCATCTAGATTTCTGGCCCCGCGTGAATGGCTGAGGCTACTCGTCTCCGTAAGAGAACTATCGAAGACCTCGACATCGCCAGCAGGCGGGTCTTCATTCGGGTCGATTTCAACGTTCCGATCGTCGACGGAAAAATTACCGACGATACCCGGATCAGAGCATCGCTTCCAACCATTCGCTACGCGCTCACGAGAAACGCCACTGTCATTCTCGCATCACATCTCGGACGGCCGAGAGGTCATCGGTGCGATGCTCTTACGTTACGTCCCGTCGCCGCACGTCTGTCTGAGCTCCTCAAGAGGCCCGTTAAGTTCGCTGAAGAAACAATCGGGGCATCCGCGCAGAGAATCATCGCTGATACAAAACCTGGTAACGTCGTGCTCCTCGAAAACCTTAGGTTTCACAAGGGAGAAGAAACCAACGCTCCGGAGTTTGCTGAGGCACTCGCTGACCTCGCTGACATTTACGTGAATGACGCCTTCGGTGCCGCACATCGAGCCCACGCGTCAACTGAGGGGATTACACAATATTTGAACGAAGTAGGCATTGGACTCCTAATGGCAGCTGAGCTCAATTACCTAGGGCGGGTACTTGACGATCCAGAACGGCCGTTCGTGGCTCTGATCGGTGGCGCGAAGGTGTCTAGTAAGATTGACGTAATTCACAATCTGGTCGAACGTGCCGACACATTACTTATTGGTGGCGCCATGGCCTACACTTTCTTGAAAGAACTGGGGCTTCCTGTTGGCCAGTCATTAGTCGAGAATGAACTTTTGGAAACAGCACGACACATCATGAGTAGAGTCAAAACTCGAGATATTTCATTCGAACTCCCAGTGGATCATGTCGTGACATTCAAGACTGATGGTTCGGGAGCAAACGAAGTGCTTGAGGTGGACAATCCAGCAATCGGCAACCGACTGGGAGTCGATATTGGGCCGAAAACTGTGGAACATTATTCGAGCATCCTCGCTGGAGCAAGTACTGTGGTCTGGAATGGGCCAATGGGCATCTTTGAAACCGATGTTTTTGCTAATGGTACAAAAGGTGTTGCCACTGCCGTCGCGGCCGTCAATGGCACCACTATCGTTGGTGGCGGTGACTCTATCGCGGCAATAGCTGGGTTAGGCGTTAAAGATCACATTTCTCACATCTCGACAGGTGGCGGTGCTTCATTAGAATTTCTCGGCGGGCGAACACTGCCCGGCGTTGCAGCCATACCCGATCGTCTAGCCGACAAGTCTGTATAGGTTTCCTTTCGCCGAGGTAATGATGCGCACTCCCCTCATAGCTGCAAACTGGAAGATGCACAAGACGGTTGACGAAGCGGGGGCCTTTCTCAAGGTATTCCGTCGCCTGACTAAAGATGTGGCTGGCGTCGATATCGTGATCGCACCACCGTTCACGGCTTTGACAGCTGTCGTAGCGGGCGTGCAAGGTTCCTCAATTGCCGTCGCTGGACAGGATGTCTTTTGGGAAGCAGAGGGTGCGTTCACCGGTGCGATCAGTCCAACGTTACTTCTGCAAACTGGCGCCACTCGCGTCATCATCGGCCACTCTGAACGGCGGCAGATCTTTGGGGATTCTGATGAGGCGGTCAACCGGAAGATGAGATCTGCGCTCGACTTCGGATTAGCGCCGATCCTCTGTATCGGAGAAACACTCGAGGAACGTAATAACGACGAAACACTTATTGTGCTAACCCGCCAAATCTGTCAGGGTCTTGATGGTCTAGCCGGTAGGAACATCGCCCCGCTCGTTGTCGCCTATGAGCCCGTCTGGGCGATCGGTACAGGGCACCATGCCACCGCCGAGCAAGCCGGTCAGGCACATAGCCACATTCGTACAACGCTAAGGAAGAAATTTGGTAAAGGTGCGGCCGAGTCGTGTCGAATCGTATACGGTGGCAGCGTCAAGCCCGGAAATGTCCGAGAGCTTGTTGCGCAGCCTGAGATTGACGGCGCGCTAGTCGGCGGTGCCAGCCTCGACCCGGAGAGCTTTTTCGAGATTGTGGAAGGTGGCCGAATTACGACAGTATAATGGGTGGCTATGTTTTATTACGCACTGTTAACCGTCTACGTGCTTGTCTGTTTCCTTCTACTCCTAGTAGTGCTCTTGCAGCAAGGCAAGGGCGGCGACATCGCGAGCGCCTTCGGCGGGGGTGGTAGCCAGACTGCATTCGGCGCGAGAGGAAGTGCGACTGTTCTCTCAAAAGCAACGACTGTCCTTGGAACGCTGTTCATCGTCGGAGCGCTCGTCTTGGCGATTATTGGCCAGCAAGGACCTGGTTCACTCCTAAGCGGCTTCGATGATCCTCAAGGGGCGCCGCTTTTACCGGCTGCTGCTACCGCAGTAGAACCGGCGGTGGCGGAGACACCAGCAGACACCGAAGCCGTCGAAGCAACGTCGGTCGATCCGCCTCAGCGGTAGTTAGAACTGACCACGGCCTTCGGTCTGAGATTGCGCCCAACCATTGAGGCGCGGAAGTGGCGGAACTGGCAGACGCACCAGCTTGAGGGGCTGGCGGTGGCAACATCGTAGGGGTTCGAATCCCCTCTTCCGCACCAATCTTGACCCTTTCCAGAGCGGCGCGACATTCAAAAAGCGTTCTGTGTCGCGCTGCTCGGTAACACAATCGGCGGTTGTGGGTCGAGCGGCTTCAAATCACGGCCGACCAAGGCTGGATGATCAGACGGAATCTTTGTCGCCCGAAAGACCGGGTAGGTAAGACCGCGTGCCGGGTGTGGTCGAGATCCGTCAGGCATCTTCACGTCACCAGAGTAGGGCGTCCAGTACTCCCAAACGACTTCACCCTCAGAGTTTATTTCTATGAATCGGCCTTGTGTGCCCGAAGTGATCAATGTGTGCCCATTGGCTAGGCGGTGAGCCCCGGAAAGACGTGGACTAAACATTGAAGTTTGGTTTGGCGCCGTATAACTCCACGTCACAACCTCTGGACCAAAGGCCTCCGTCTCGGGTAAAGCCAACCGCCCTTCACCGTCGGTCGGTAGCGCGATTTCGAAAACTGCAGAATAATTACCTTCGGACCCGATGAGATTATTGTTAAACAACAACAGATGACCCGCGCCTGGCATTCCAGGTGGAATCCATCTGGAATCATGCTGTGCAAACAACTGTTGTTGCAACCCGTCACCACGCCCATAAACACGGGGGTTCCCCCAGCGGTAGAGGAGATCGCCTCCCCTTCCCCAACGTCCACCCGTGGAACCGGCTGCTTCGTCCGTTGTGGTGCTGTGGTCGATAATCCAGATCTCGTTGTAATTGAGAACGCTCAGAACGATCTGATCAAGTTCGGCGTTGTATGAAATGGCGTTAGTGTGCATGAAGTCTGACTGCACATCCTCAGGCGTGGTATCCGGAGGCATGTAGCCGAGTACTTGGAGTTGGGCCAGCTCCTCTTCGGATATTTCGGACGGTGCTAGGTCGCCGTTGACATCAATCAGCTCGGGGTGTTCGGCCGGTTCACCATAGTTGAATAAACTTTGGTCATAGTTCTGAATCGCGTGGTCCCACATATGCCACTCCCAAACAATCCGTACCTCATCAGTCATCTGGCGTGCAAACTCCACAACCATGTCTGGCCACAGGCCCCCTTCGGGAATTAGTTCTGGACGGCGGCCTACCCGACTGGCCTCCTCAGGACTCTTGAGCTCCCAAGCAACGGCCAACACATTACCGTTGGGCAAGACCTCTACATCGTGGTGCAGAAGGTGATTTTCGGTCGCAAACACGAAATCCCATACCAACTCACCGTCCCACGTAAACTCCTGAATTCGACCACCCTGTCCACCCCCACTGAAGGTTGGAACCTCCGGCTCGCGTGCTCCGCGGATCAAATTGCCGTTGTCTAATAGGTAGACCCAGGCAGAAGGTGCGTAATCGCTTTCCCAGATGTGGACAACTTGACCGGCGTTATTAATGAGATAAGTCGTGTCCGATAACAGAGGCGTGAAGTAGACGTAGCCTGGCGAGGCCCGAGGTGTGTTTACCCGAACACCACGGGGTTCACTTGCCTGCACAACTGTGGAAGCGTCCGCATCTCGATTCGTACTCGATTCAGAAACCTCCTGTCCCCCACAACCGATCATGTACATTGCAGCTACAACCACTACAAAGGTCCCAATCATCGGTGTAGAACTTTTATATTCCCCCCGCCTCATTTCGTGAAATCCCTTCACTGTTCCAAAACAAATGCTGGTTTGCTCGCCGGTAGTAAGGCAGAAGGCACCGGCATAATATTCCAAGTAAATCGGCTAAGTTCGTCCGAATACTCCAAAATGACGCTTCGGTGCCACCCGTCGTCAGCCCAAGCGTAACTCCGTACCTGACCCTGGTCGTCACTTGCCACGTAAAGTTCATCCCGACCATTTCGGTCTAAGTCCAGAAGGATAGCTGCGTGCTCAAAGCCTGAGGATTCGGCGTCAATCAACTCCGTTGTCCAACCGTCTTCGCCCGGAAGTAATAGCCAGAGGCCGGCCTTGTAAGTCGCAGCAACTAGCTCCAGAGTGCCATCACCATCAACGTCACCAGCTGTAAGAAAGCGGCAAAGGCGATCGTTCAAAGTGGCTACTACGTTTGGCTCTGCCGATTGGGTGCCGGCATCATAGCGGCGAATCTCGATTTGCCCCCCTGAGACCGCCTCAACCGACACATAGAGTTCATCGCGCCCATCACCGTCAACATCTTCCACTAAAATCTCTTTCGCGTGACGCAAACCGAGGTCTACCACTTCCACGCGTCCTTCCCCTGCTGCCGGCGTGTATCGCACAACTTTGCCTGGCTGGGACGTGCCATCCAGCGCGTTCGGAGCCGTGGCGGTTGCATAAATCTCAAGCAATCCGTCACCATCCAAATCGCCGAGTTCAATCTCGTGCACCACCTTATTCGGTTCACGATCGAGTTCATCTACGGAAAAACCACCTGAGCCGTCAGGCCTTACCACCGCTACAACTCCCTGATCATGTGTTGCCACGGCGATGGCGACGGATCCATCGCCGTAAATATCACCCACTTCGGCGTCTCGCATTCGGCTGAATGCCCCGCCAAAATCAGCTTCCCACAACGTGTCACTAGTCCCATCAGTCTTCCAGAGCTTCACGGCAGCGTTCATTCCGCCGAGAGTTAAGATACCCTCAGCCCCGACACCGTCTCGGTAGACCATCGCTTTATGAAACACGTTGCTATCGGGATCCTCAAGGACACGATGGGTCCACTTATTCCCCTGACGCGTCAGAATTCCTAGGCGGGCAGGCAGAGGCATTGGCGAACCATCCTCGTTTTCACCTAAAGCAGCTAACGCTAGAACGAGGGCATCGCCCTCTCCACCAACGACTCCACCAAGGGGAAGGTCCTGCTGATTACTTCCGGAACAGGCACAGAAAAATGAGGTTGCGACTAATAGAACGAACGGGAAACTTTCTGAGGTCCTAGTCATGTTCATAGCCGTTTCAGGGCCTAGAGCAAAGGGGTCGGAATCAAGGTTCAGATCTTCGCTAAGACGAAGCCACCCTCCACAGTCTAGTTACTGTCTTCAAACTCCACAATTAAATCCCATGAACTATCCAAGCTCTCACCCTAACGATTCTTAGTGCCAAAATCCTGCCACGTTACTGATTGATTCAATAATCGTAATCGAGTTCTTCCTAAGAATTTGCGTACTCTTCTCAACACGCGATCAGAAGTGAGTAACGAAATCCCTAGAGCCTGATGTTCTCAAACTAAGAGTGGTTTTGCCTTAATAGAGTCGGGCTGCATCTCATCATTTGGGTAGGTTGCACCAAGCCGTATAATGCAAGCGTGCCTGTCACGCTCGGCTTGGATTCACTCGGGTCTTCCGGCCGATTGTCCAATCAGCGCGTAGGACTTGTCTGCAACCCGGCCTCCCTCGATCGTCATTTCCAGCACGCGGCCAAGGTCGTGGTTAACTCAGGTGCAAAGCTAACCGCTCTTTTTGGTCCACAACACGGTTTCACATCGGACCGCCAAGACAATATGGTCGAGACGCCTCACGGGCACGACGAGCACCACTTGGTTCCAGTCTATTCCCTTTATAGCGAGACCCGGACTCCAACCACCGAAATGCTCAACGGGATTGACCTGATGGTCATCGACCTTCCAGACATCGGCACGCGCGTTTACACCTATGCATCGACAATGGCTAACTGTCTTCGTGCGTGCCGTGAACACGGCATCCCAGTAATCGTCACAGATCGACCGAACCCTATCGGTGGAGTCACTGTCGAGGGTCCGATACTTGAGTCTGGATGGACCTCATTCGTGGGTCAGTTCCCGATTCCGCTCCGACACGGCCTGACAATGGGAGAACTGGCTGAGCTCTTCAACTCAGAATTTGGTGTTGGCGCCGAGCTCGAGATTGTGCCAATGACTGGTTGGAATCGTGCGATGTATTTTGACGATACGGGACTGCCATGGGTAATGCCGTCGCCGAACCTCCCTACACTCGAGAGCCTCATCGTGTATCCGGGCATGGTATTGCTTGAGGGAACCAATCTGTCAGAGGGACGTGGCACCACTCGTCCATTCGAATTGTTTGGCGCCCCCTGGTTACACGGCGAGCAATTAGCAATCCACCTAAACGACTTGGGACTCCCTGGTGTACGGTTCCGCCCTGCGAGATTTGAACCGACATTTCAGAAACATGCTGGTACTGCCTGTGCAGGCTGCCAGATCCACGTTGTCGACCGTCAGCGGTATGGTTCCGTCAAAACTACATTGGCCATCCTTGATGCCTGCCGGAAAATGGGCTCTGATCAGTTTGCGTGGAAAGAGCCACCTTACGAATATGAGTATGAACGCATGCCAATCGATCTACTCTGGGGTTCTGACCGACTTCGAACATATCTCGATACAAGCAGGTCCGTGGCAGATGCTCATGCGGAAGGGTTAGACCATTTTTTAGAGATCAGGGAAAGATATCTGCTGTATTGAGTGGTTTTCGGTAACAGTGCTGGCCGTTGAGCGGCATCCTTTCTGCTTTTCCAGAGTCACAGTGTGCAGCCACCTGCAAAGCCCTTATGAGCCTTTGACTCAGGCCATGTGAGACAGTACGATCCGATCCTTTCGCTCAGGACGACTCCCCTCTGCGGGAGTACGTCGACCGACTCTAGCGTAATGCCGAGTATTCAGAACTCGCCCTGCACGTATCTTGCCCGTCGCCTTACAGTGGTGGCACAGCTCATTGCCGCGATTCTAATCGGAAGTAGTGTTGTCAAGACCACCACACAGAATGCAGCACAAGAACCCGCCCATGGCAAAGCTGTCGAGCGATTGATGATCACCAACGCCATGGTGATTTACGGCAACGGTCGCCCTCCGTTTGGCCCGGTAGACATCGTCGTTGAAGACGGACTCATAACACGCGTCGGGACCTGGACAACTGGTAGCGCACGTATACCCGACGCTGTGATTGATGCGACCGGGAAATACGTCATGCCCGGAATCATTAACACCCACATGCACTGGCACGAATGGCGCGTACCCTCAATCCCTCAGTCGATTCAGTATGAACGCAATTTGTACCTAGCAGCAGGTGTCACAACTGTCCGCGAAGTAGGCGGGAACTTCAGAAAATCGAAAATCTGGCAAGCCGAGAGCGCTGCGAACGCAATCGTTTCACCTAGAATTTTAATTTACGTTCGCCCCGAACTGGGCACCAATCGAACACCTGAGGAGATACGCATAGGCGTCCGTCAGGCCAAATTAGACGGTGCCGATGGTTTAAAAATTGGCGGACTTGATAGAGACCAGTTGGAGGCGCTCCTCAGTGAGGCGCATATTCAGGGACTTCGAACCGCTGCGCATATCGGGGTAGAAGAAACAACAGCTGCTGATTACATAGAACTGGGAGTTGGTTCAATCGAACACTTCTATGGAATTGGTGAGGACGCAATCGACGGTATCCAAGATTTCCCAGCTGACATGAACTATAGCGATGAAACGCACAGGTTCGCCTACGCTGGTGAACTGTTTGCGCAGGCTGACCCAGAAGGATTGCGTACGGTTGTCGAATCGATGATCGCTCACAATGTCGGCTGGAGCCCAACACTGTCGATCTACGAGGCAAGCCGAGACGTTGTGCGTGCTCAAAATCTACCCTGGTATCGTGACTATTTACATCCATCCATGGAAGAGTTTTGGAGGCCGGCTCCCGATCACCACGGGTCCTACTTCGCGGGTTGGACTTCGTCCAACGAAGCCGCTTGGCGCCGTAACTACCGGATTTGGATGGACGCGCTCCATCACTTCGGGCAGCGTGGCGGCCTCATCACCACAGGAGACGACGCTGGCTACATTTATTCGCTGTATGGCTTCGGACTGATCCGCGAGTTGGAGCTACACGAGGAAGCGGGCTTCCACCCGCTGGAAGTTCTGAAACATGCAACTGTCAACGGTGCACGGATGCTTGGACTTTCGGACAAACTTGGACGTGTTCGGGTTGGTTACCTTGCTGACCTACTCGTTGTGAACGGAAATCCGCTCGAAAATCTGCGTCTTCTCAATCCTTATGGCACGAGTGTGAATGTCGATGGCCGAAGTGTTCACGGCGGTGGAATCGAATGGACGATCAAAGACGGCGTGCCTTACCACGTTCCAACCCTGATGGATGAAGTACGGCAGATGGTTGACGACGCGCGAAGCAGCAACTGACATAATGTAACGTCCGGGCACCCGTAGGAAATAGAGAATGACACGTCAACGGCCGGTCCAGGATCTCCAGGACTTCGTGACAGCGCACGAAGAGCTGATTACAGCAGCGCCTGACCGTGTTCTAGCGGCTTTCTTCGATCCGACCGACCTATCAGCCTGGTGGCTCACAACTCGATCCGTGGCTGTTCCACAACCGCTCGGCGTTTATGCGGTTGAATGGAAGCCTACGGCGTTTCGGGACCCAATACTGGGTCCACTGGGCGGCGCCTTTCACGGCACCGTCATGGAGTATCGAGCCAACCGGGAATTCTTCGTTGCCAATGCTTTCTGGCTGCCCCCAGAGGGCCCACCTCTTGGACCGATGGCGCTTCAAGTTACCTGCCGAGTTGAGGGCCCCGGTACACGTGTGCAGGTCCGTCAGAGTGGCCGTGGTATGGGTGAGCGCTGGGAGCGTTACCACAGTGTTATTGAATCTGGCTGGGTTACATCTCTCCAATCGTTGAAGGCTTACATAGAAACTTCGCCGAAGCGCGTGGCCCCACCGGCAACCAGCGCGGTTGACAGGAAACCCATGGCTCGTATTGAAGAGCTAACAACAACGTCCCGGGCAGTGAAACACGCCCGTCGACGGTCCTAGTAGCCTGACTTGACTTCGACGATGGACGCGGACGTCATCATCATCGGTGGTGGCGTTGTCGGGTCCAGTATCGCTTACCATCTATTGACAGACGGTTTTACAGGCCGTGTTGTCGTTGTCGAGCGTGATCCAACATACGCGAGAGCATCGTCGAACCTAGCGATGGGTGGCATTCGCCAACAGTTCTCTTCTGCGCTCAACATTCAACTAGCACAATACAGCATCGACTTTTACACCGATTTCGATCATCGCTTTAGTTTGAAGGGTTCAGCTGCAGCATCGTTTCAACAACGAGGTTATCTCTTTCTAGTTGACGCGAAGGGCCGGGAACGTTTCGAAGCCCGTCTGAAGGAGCAGCATGCCCTTGGTGCACACGTCTCGCGCCTCTCCGTGGCTGAACTTGAACACCTTGTACCAGGTATGACCGTTGAAGACCTGGAGTTCGGTGTCCTTGGTCCAAATGACGGGTATGCAAATCCGAAAGCCGTGCTGGCCGGGTTCCGCGAGGGAGCCAAGACCGTCGGTGCCGAGTTCATTACGGGCGAAGTCACCGCGATTCACCGTGAAGACAACCGCGTCTATGGAGTCGAGATTGAAAGAAAGGACAATATAAACGCTGCCGTCGTAGTCAATGCAGCGGGTCCGTACGCCGCACGGGTTGCAGAACTCGCAGGAGTCACGATCCCGGTCCAGCCAGTACGGCAGCACCTCTTCCGTGCATTTCTACGAACCCCAACTTCCAAAAGGTACCCGATGATCGTCGATCCGTCTGGTGTGCATTGGCGACACGACGATCCTCAACACATCGATGAACAGGACCAGTTCATCGTCGCCCGCACAAAACTTGACGAACCGCCAGGGGAAAATTTCGTGTGCGACATGTCACGTTGGGAACAAGACTTTTTTCCAGCTCTACAACGTCGTCTGCCTGACCATAGTGACTATACCCACGTGGAGGGATGGAGCGGTTTGTACGAAATGACACCAGATCACAATCCGGTATTCGGCTCAGTGCCAGACCGCTCAGGGTTTCTACTGGCCAATGGTTTCAGCGGACATGGGCTCATGATGGCACCTGCTACGGGCAAGGCTCTCTCCGAGCTAATCCGCCTGAACCGCTACGAGACGTTCGACCTTACGCCTCTACATGTGACGCGGTTCAACAAGAATAGACTGTTTAGGGACGACGCAACGCTCTAGCTTCGGATATATTTCGGCGCACCCGATCCAGGGTGCAAGGGAGGACCAATGCGCATTGAAGCGTGGACACAGGCGATCATTGCGGACGTCAAGTTGAGGGGCCTGTCCCAACTGGTTCCACTCTTAGGTGGACTCGTTCAGGCGACGCAGACGCTCCGGTTGGCCGATTGGAATGAATCCGCCGACCGCGACGATCAGGAGAATGTTATCGTAACGAAGGAGTCAGATTGACTTCGGAACTCTGCCTTCGCACGATCGCTGAACTGGCACCCCAAGTCAAAAAGGGTGCGATCTCGTCGCTAGAACTTACCGATGCTTGCCTCGAGCAAATCACCAAGCGCGAGGCTGACCTCAATGCCTTCATCGCTGTCGATAGAGACGGTGCCAGAGCTACCGCTAATCGCGCAGACGATGAAATCGCTGCCGGCCAGTACCGTGGACCACTGCACGGTATCCCAATATCAGTCAAGGACATGGTCGCTGTTGCCGGATTGCCGACGACAGCGGCATCGAGAGTTCGGCCAACGACACCAGCTCAACATGATGCAACCATCGTTGCCAACCTTAAGGCTGCGGGCGCAGTCGTGCTCGGCAAATGCAATCTGCACGAGTTCGCGTTTGGCACAACAGGAGAAGATTCGGCATTCGGGCCAACCCGTAATCCCCATGACACTTCGCGGTCACCCGGCGGTTCCAGCGGCGGCTCGGCAGCAGCTGTCGCGGCCGGTATGTCTTATGGGTCGATCGGAACAGATACCGGAGGATCAATACGGATCCCTTCAGCAGCGTGCGGCGTTGTTGGCTTGAAACCTGGTTTTGGTGAACTGTCGTGCGATGGCGTTGTACCGCTCAGTCGGTCACTTGACCACGTGGGCCCTATGGCACGAAGCGTGGTGGACGTCTGGCTCCTCTACCGGGCAATGGGGGGCGAACAAACTATGGTGCCACTTAAGGGCACAACAAGAAAAAAACTACGGCTTGGTGTGCCACGGCGGCATTTCATGGATCATCTTGACCCACAAGTTCGTAATCAATTCAACGATGCTTTGGACCGGCTAGGCAACGCCGGTGTGGACCTTAGTGACGTTGACGTGCCCCACGCAGGAGAAATCGCAGCCGTTTACCTGCATATAGTCTTACCCGAGGGTATGACCTATCACTCCAAAACACTCAACTCTCGGCCTGAGGATTACACCCCAGGCGTTCGCCGACGTCTAGAAATGGGACACTACATACTTGCCGAAGATTACCTAAGAGCGCAGCGCGGCCGGGAAATGTTGCGACGTGAAGTGACTGAAGCGCTGTCAGTCCACGATGCCCTTGTCCTTCCCACGCTCGCCATCCCCGCTCCACCATTCGGTATCGAGTCAGTTACCGTGGGCGGTCTGACTGAGTCAGTCAGGAATCTGACCCTCCGACTCACCCAAGTGTTCAACCTCACTGGTCATCCAGCAATCTCGATCCCAAGTGGTAACACGCCCACCGGCCTTCCGTGTGGTCTTCAACTCGTCGGTCATACGAATCAGACGGTGAACTTGCTCACTGCCGCGCGATACGTTGAAGAGACCATCCGATAGGCATCGACAGCCGCGATTTACTGATCAGACTGAAGCTCACACACTTCCTAAAGTAAACCGCCAACGGGAAGACGAGAAAGTCGTTCCACTGCCTCGCAAATGATTCACGGCAGAACAATCTTCTCAGGTGCATCGAGACCAATGTCCTGGAGTCCGTCCTTAATCACTGTTAGGTCACCAACAACTACAGTCGAAAGGTGAAGCGGGTCAAGATGCGTCTGAGTGACTCTAACGATATCCTCCGATTGAACAGCAGTAACACTCGGACTGAACTGGGTAAAGTGATCATCGGGCAAGTCGTGTAGCGCCAGTTGGGCTAACCCGCGAACAATCTGATTAGCGGTTTCGAACCCTTGCGGATATCCCCGCGTCAATGTCCGCTTGGCATGTACGATCTCCGAGTCTGTGAGTGGGCGTCCATCACGCACGGCATGCAGTTCCCCGAGCACCTCTTGAATTGCGTTTGCAGTCACATCTGTCTGAACACTTGTCTGGACCGAAAACGGCCCGGGCTCTCGGCGAAAGTCGAACGACGATTGCGCACCGTAGGTGTAACCCTTAGCTTCACGTAGATTCAGGTTGATTCGGCTGGTGAACTGGCCACCCAGCGCTGTGTTCATGACCAGAAGCGGAAAATAGTCAGGGGTATTCCTAGCAACAGCCACGTGGCCAATCCGCAATTCTGATTGTGCAGCCTGTGGACGGTCCCAGACAACGAGAGAAGCCCGCTTCGATTCACCGTGGGGTATTCGTTCTGACTGCTGACCCTCCGTATCCACTGCTTTCCAATCACCAAAAGCCTCACCAGCCATTTGTTCAAACTCCGCGTGGGTAGCATCTCCGGCTAAAATCACGATCGCCTCAGATGGGCGATAGGCTTGGGAGTGCCTCGCAACGATGTCGTCTCTGGTTAGCCTGCGGATGGCCGACTCCGTCCCAAATGGCAGATGCCCGTAGGGTTGGTCACGATACAAAACATGCGCGAATGCACGATCGGCGATAGCCGCTGGGACTTCTCTGAGCTGTGCCAAACGGTCTAAACGAAGTTTCCGAAGTCGATCGAACGCTTCGAGCTCGAAACGCGGCTCGCCCACAAGTTCAGCTAGTAAGGACAGTGCTTTATTCGAAAAACGACGAAGCATCGTCAGACGGAGCGTCGTCGCGTCCATTCCAACTCTGACATTGAGTTGCGTGCCTAGGCGCCCCAGCAACCGATGTAATTCAAGACCGGAGCGTTTACCACAGCCCTCATCTAGGAGTGCCGCGGTTAGAGATGTAACCCCCGCCTGGTCCATCGGATCCTCGGCTGAGCCTCCTGGAAGTAAGAGTAAACAGCTCACGACAGGTATCTTGCGGTGCTCAACGCTCCAGACGGAAAGGCCATTGGGAAGGATTACCTTGCACACTGATGGAAAAGTGAAAGAAGGATCGGGCCCGACTTCTGGCAGCTTTGAACGATCGACCCGCATTAAGACACCTCTGCGACAACCGAATCTGCTAATGCGAGCTTGGTCGCCCCAATTGGCACAACGCTCACCGCGATCCGTTGCCGGTTCGATAGATGGTCTCGTGAGATTCTGGCGATCGTAGCGCTCGTCGCATTACGGTACCGCGAGAGGTCGGTCTCAAAGTATCCTGGATCGTTCACCACAACGTTATAACCATTGAGCTGATCCGATTTACCACCAAACCCTCCGACCGTCTCCAGTTGGCATACAAAACTTGTTTCGATCTGCACAAGACTACGATGAAGTTCATCAGTCGTCAGTTCGTCAGCACTTACCCGCTCAAGCTCGATGGAAATTACGTCGTCAAGCTCGCGAAGGGTATGCCCTGGCGCGGCAGTAGCCACAATCTGAAAAACACCAGACAACTCCCGTGAAGACTGAACGACACTCACGTCCGTTGCCAATCGCAGTTCGTGTACCAGGGTTCTGTAGAGGCGTGATGCTTTGCCGTTTGACAGTACATCGGAAAGAAGATCAAGTTCCGCATCACCTGGCCCGAAGAGTTGAGGAGAATGCCATGCGAGATAGAGCCTAGGCAGCTCGACTCGGTCTTCAATTAATAAGCGCCGCTCATCGCAAATCAGGGGTCCCTCAACTTCGACCGCCGGAGGCGCTGGCCCTCCGGAAATCTCTTCAAAGTAGTGCTCAGCCATTTCAAGCACCTTATCTACTTCGACATCACCGGCGATTGTCAGCGAGGCGTTCGCCGGACCGTAAAAAGTTTTGAAGAACGAACGAACTTCGTCGAGCTCGGCAGCCTGAAGGTCTTTAATCCGGCCAATCGTCATCCAGCTATATGGATGATCGACGGGATAGAGAGCCTCCATGGTTGCCATCCCAACCATGCCATATGGACGATTCTCATAGTTCTGCCGGCGTTCGTTAAGCACAACATCCCGCTGATTCTCAAATTTCTCGCGCGTCAAAGCTGGCAGCAAGTGGCCCATCCGGTCCGACTCCATCCAAAGAGCCAAATCGAGAGCACTCGAGGGCACAACTTCCCAGTAGTTGGTACGATCGGCATTAGTTGAACCGTTTAGTTCAGCACCAGCTTGCTGTAACGGGTAAAAATATCCTTGGTTGGTATGCTGAGATCCCTCAAACATCAGATGCTCGAACAGATGTGCAAACCCGGTGCGCCCCGGTCGTTCGTTCTTTGAACCAACGTGATACCAAACATTCACTGCAACGATTGGACAGCCGTGGTCCTCATGGACTATCACATCAAGACCATTGGCGAGAGTGTGCTTAATGAACGGGATGTTCATAACGTCCAATCAGCGCAGCGACTCACTAGTAATGCTTCCAGATCAGGAACGACGCTTCAGGTTCGTTAATCAACGGGTCGGATAATTAACCAATCACGAGATTGCCGTTATCATCCCGCTACAGGGGCATCGACGCTTGTCTCATAGCTAGCAATCGAAACCTGTGCGGCCAGCCGAGCGGCCGCATCAATTAACGACTGAGCTGCGGGGCATTCCGGTTCGGATACAACAATCGGCGTACCCTGGTCGCCACCAACACGGATCGGTTCATAGAGTGGAATCTGCCCTAAAAATGGAATTTTGGTCTGCTCGGCGAGGGACTCACCGCCACCCTTACCAAAGATGTCACTCTCATGACTGCAACTCGGACAGACGAAGTGGCTCATATTCTCCAAGAGCCCTAACACCGGAATATTAAGCTTCTGATACATGCGGATCGCCCGCCGTGTGTCGGCCAACGATACCGTTTGTGGAGTAGTAACGGCCACCGCACCGGATACCGGGACAGTTTGGCTCAGACTGAGTGCAACATCGCCAGTCCCGGGAGGCATGTCAATCACAAGATAGTCCAACTCACCCCAGTTGACTTCTCGAAAGAACTGCTGGATCACGCCGTGTAGCATTGGACCACGCCAAATCACCGGCGACTCATCCTGCGTTAGGAAGCCGATCGATACGGTTCGAATACCATGGCACTCCGCTGGCACGATCTTCTCGCCGTCCGTCTCCAATTGCGTCTTTGCTCCGAGCATGATCGGTACGTTCGGACCGTACACATCCCCGTCGAGTAGTCCAACGCGGCTTCCGTGTCGAGCCAGCGCGCAGGCTAAGTTCACAGATACGGTTGTTTTACCAACCCCGCCCTTACCTGCCCCAACCGCAATGATGTTTCTCACACCTGGGATTGCTGCTCGTCCTTCGTCAGGTGACGACGCGGAACGCACGTTAGCCGTCATCTCGACATGCACCTTCTCAACACCAGGTAGTTGGCGCAGCAATGTTTCAGCCTGGTCACGCATCTGGTCTTTGACAGGACATGCTGGCGTGGTGAGCTCGATAACAACCGAGACCATCTCCCCATCGATGCTGACTTGCTTGACAAATCCGAGACTCACGATATCCCGATGGAGATCGGGATCTTGGATTTCCTTAAGCGCTTCCAGCACCGCCGATTCGTCAATTCCCTGTTGAGACATGTTCACCCTTTTGAAAATAGCCCGCTACGAGTCCACCAGTCGTTCCCAATTTACTTGAATCAGAGCCATGCGACCCAGACACAAGGACGTAGCTTATCGAGTTTGTCCTCAAACTGACAAGGTGAAGAAGGAAGTTTTGTCCGAAATAGATATCATCCGCTACTGGATGGTGACATGCACTTCGACATTGGTTTTAGGTGCACACGGAGGATTGACTGCGAAACAAAAGCAGGCATCGGGCCGAACGCCGGGTGGAATCGACAAGTGTACAACATGACTCTTCGACTCCGTCCCCACACCGCCACACTTCGAACAGTCGTCGCTCCATACCGCGCCACGTCCACCGCAAACTAGACATGTACTTCGCACCGGAACTTTCAATGACACATGAACGCCCTCACACGCCTCGCGCCAAGATAGCCGGACTTGAGTGATACATGGGTTCTTAGTAGCCATTAGCCCACGCCCGATCCGGTCGACTACACGGGTCACCGACGGGAAATCAATTGCTACGTCTTGCTGCTGAGAAACGGCACGTTGAGGAAAGTCCAGGATGCTACCAGGTGTGGAGCGCACGGCAGCCAACTCATCACCCGCCTCATATGCCCGTACTATTTCGCACGCCCGAGGGGTCATCCGTTCACGTTGGCTTGCACGCACACGACGTTGACGTACGACCTCTTGATGCACGCGACGCAAATCGTCTGGCAGGGCACCCCGAGGTACTCCAACCACCCACGAGTAATCAGACACAATCGCTAACCATAGGAGCGGATTTTAAGCTTGTCAAGGTAACCGGCTACTAACTAGCCATCTCGTGAATCAATGAGACCGAACGTTTCACCAGAGCTTAGGCAATTATTTTTTTTCAAGGTGAGGGTTACACTCATAACGGTTGTTTCGTCGATTGCAAATATGTCAAACACTTTTTCGCTATAGGCTAACTTCCCTGCAGTAGGAATTCGGATAAAACCGTCTGGCAGTAAATATTCTGGGAAAGGGACGTGCAACGAAAAGCGTGATGCTCGGTCGGTACGTATCACCGACTGGAGTTCAACTATCGTGAGGAAATGGTCAACATAATCTCTCGCCGGAGCGGTTCTTCAAAGTCAGCCAGATTCACTGCGGCTTCGCATTCATCGCAGAGCACTTCTAGCACAGACGGCTGAGTCTCATCCGATACCTCGATGCGCGAATCCTCCAGATGCACAACATGCATCCGCAATGTCTTCACCACAAAGTCTTTTTCATTCCCACAAGCGGGACAAGTCAACGTCATTCACATCTCCCAAACACGAGACGTTCGTAAAACAATTCTTTAAACTCTTCCAAGTGTAAAAAATGCCTTGCCAAGACGCAATGGCAATCTTGTGAGATATTCATCTCAGATGGAGCCATGCGCCATGATCAGTTAGAATCACACATTAACATGGGGGAAACGACAACTATGGCAAATCTACCGTCTGACGTTTTCGACGTGCGTAGTGAAGAAAAAGGGGCACATTGGATCGCCTGGGTGGTCCTTAGCGGTCACGACACCCCAGATGGCTCGGTGGTGTTGGTTGGCCAAACTCAAGAAGAGGCCGAAACACGGGCTCGCCAGTGGGCAGCAAATCGGGTTGCATCCACCGATGCTTGATCGTTGGGGCAAACAGAATTACTGACGGAACCACGGACCTGTGCGTTCATCAACGCTTCTATTACAGGAACCCTCCAGTTACACAGCAGGTCTTCCCTTCTGAGGCACACCACCCAGCCGCACTAATCATGTGGTTGAGAAATCACCTAGGTCCTAACAAGACCAAGCCGAGAAATCATCGTCGGGCGCTGGCTGCTCTAGCGAAGCCACCGGAGGCTCCGCCGGTGCAAACCGGGACGAATCATCAGAATCGCAGAGCCTGAAACGATGCCGCGCACCGCTCAGGTCGCTCAGTGACCACTCCACCCAACGAGAAGTTCCGGTAATCGCATCTATCTTCGCAATAAATGATTTAGGCAGTACTTCTGCGAGACTACCACGGCCAGGTGAAAGTCGTTTATCGCGACGTACAATACCTAGATAAAGTCCGTCACGCGCTCGGGTGACCGCAACATACAATAGGCGTTTTGTTTCTTCTAGCTCACGCGCTCGTTCATCGTTTTCAATCTCTGGACGTGCACCCCAGACGGTGACAAGCGGTAAGCCATCTCCACGATCGGGTATGACCTGAATGGGCGGAGTTGCGCCACCCACTCCACGGGAGAGCCCAACGACAAAAACAACTGGGAACTCAAGGCCCTTGGCAGCATGAACTGTCATCAGATGGACAGCGCCCGCAGCATCAATCACCGCATTGGATTCGCCACCAGTGGAAAGACGATCGATATGATCGGCGATCCGTGACAGCGTAACGTAACCGCGATTTTGAATTCGCCGAAGGAGTTCGCGCATTTTTTTGAGGTTCTCCCTAGCTTGTAGCGATCGGGGTCCTCGTGTTTCGAAGAGGTAAGCCGACTCATTAAGCACGCGGTCGACAAGTTCGGCAGGTGGAATCCAATCAACAAGTTTGAGCCACCGGGAAATTCCGGTCCGAACTAACTGAACTCGCTCACGATCCTGCATCGAAAGAAGTTCGTTATTAACAGGTTCATCGGTGCCGGTAACAGCGCTAGCAATTTCTGGTGCGAGCGCTCGTATCGCTTCATCCGAAAGTCTTGAAAATCCCGATCGTAAGAACGCGGCTGCCCAGAAATTCGATGAAGGCTCGGCCAAAAACCTAATAAGTACTCGGAGGTCCTGAATCTCTTCGGCATCGAAAAACCCAAGTCCCTTATAGACGTATGCCGGAAGACCGCGCGCCGACAAAGCTCGCTCATACTCACGGTGACTAATCCGTGAACGGAAGAGAATCGCGATGTCATCTGGCCGAATGGCTCGTCTCAGCCCAGTGCGAGGATCTCGTACACTCTCTTTGGTAATGAGCCGGTCGATTTCTCCAGCGATAGCTGACGCACAAGAAGCTTCGTTGTTACCCAACGCTATCCCGAGCAATGGGCGATCAGAATGCGCAGTAGTCTGGCCACTATTCGGCTCAGACTTGTCAACGTCCAGAGGAAAGCGGTCTTGCGGTTCGAATCGGAAGGCATCAGACCTGTGGGGTCGCTTGTCAATCGAATCACAAAGATCGTTCACGAAAGCCAATAATTCAGGAAGGGCCCGAAAACTCTGGCTGATTGCCGCTCGAACAGGTGTGCCAGGCCGCAGACGGGAGATATAGTCAGTTGCTTCGTTGAAGAGACCGATGTCAGCATCGCGAAACCGATAGATTGACTGCTTCCGGTCCCCCACCACAAATATCGACGGTGGCATGGGTGCAGCTTGCACAATTCCGATTCCTTCCCCCCACGACTCTACGAGTAACGACACCAGTTCCCACTGCGCACGGCTAGTGTCTTGAAATTCGTCAACCAGCACGTGGTGATATCGGGACTCGAGGCGATAACGGCTCTGAGCAAATTCATCCATTTGTCGAAGTAGTCCGAGCGCGTGCACTTGAAGGTCAGTAAAATCCAGCACTGCGTGCGCTCGAAGCGTACGGCGATATTCCCGCTCAGCAATCCGATACGCGCGGCGGACACCACGCGCGAGGATCACGCCTAAATCACGTCTGTACCCAGCCAAAACTTCAGCGAAAAGAGGTCCAATGTGATGGACCGCACGGATATGACATTTACGAGCTGCGTCCGATGGGTAATCCGATAACCGGCACGGGAGCCGACGGCGGGGTCGCCCAGCACGTGTTAGGAGATGCTCTGAAAGACGGTCAACGAGACTACGCACCTTCGTTTGTTCCATCTCGTCGGGCAACATCAGGCGACGGAGGTCTACGGATAGCATCCTGAAATCCGGGTGACCAATTGGGCCATTGGCGAGGAAGGAGATGAACCCGTCGGGCGCTTCATTAAAAAGATCTTGTAACTTCTGCACGACGCGTCCTGTGACCTGTGTCAAGGTCAAGCTCGTGGGTCCCTTTGTCAGAAATCGTCTTAGCGCCTCTGACGCCACAAGTCGGCCTTGCAACAAGCGCTCGAGGCCTCGCCGAAGATTCGCGGTGTCTAGATATGTGAGTAGCAACGACACACACTCGTCGCGCATTGCCAAGCTGATAATAATGCGCTGTGTTCGGTCGAGCGCTTGGGCCATCAAACGGGGAATTTCAGTCTCGTCCGCAACACCAAAATCCGGGTCGAGATCAGCTTCCAGCGGAAACTCCCGCAACAACGACAAGCAAAACGCATCAATCGTGGTAATAGCGATATCGCTGGTTCGATCACGCAAGGAGCGCCAATAGCGACGTGCTTCCTCTGAATGGTTGGCCGCGTTCCGGAGTTCATCGAAGATCCGCTCCCGCATTTCGACCGCAGCCTTTCGGGTAAAAGTGACTGCGAGCACGTTGGAAGGATCTACTCCAGCTCGGAGTAAATTAAGGTAACGCTCGACCAGCACTGTCGTCTTTCCGGTACCCGCCGATGCCTCGAGCACTAGGTTACGCGATGGATCTGCAGCAAGCTGCCTAGCCTTGGTCGGCAGGGCGCTTCCTGGATTTTGATGCCGCGAAACGCGCGGGTCAGACTTCAAACTCGCTTCCCCTTTCGACAGACAGCGGCAAAACCACACGACGAGCAGAGCCGATCCTCTGCGGGACGCGGCGGAAGTTCGCCGCTCTCGATACCATCAACGGCCTCGAGAAACCGCGCCTGACCCTCATTCAGAACCGATTCACCACCATCGCCAGAAGTGAATATTGGAACCCTTGGTTCTGAAGCTCCAAAGGCGACATAGGCTGCTTCGCCTGGCCGCCACGACTGTTTTCGATTTCTTGCGAGATCCTGATCAACACACGCCATATAGACCGGAAGTTGAATCGCTCGCCCGCTTTTCGGTGGTCTACCGAGTTTGTAATCAATAATCCTGACCGAACCGTCGGAGAGAAAATCAACTCGGTCAGCAACTCCGCGTATGCCAACACGGCGCTTGGCCCCAGCACGGTCGAGGAACTCGAACTCCCCGCTGAATGGCCGCTCGACCTGCGACTCGATAACTTCGCCCAATCGACCAGTTTCAACTCTAATGAACCGCTCAACTAGTCCTGTTCCTGCAGCCGAACCTAGAAGGCGATACCGCGCAAGCTGGCGATCTATCGGGGACAACACTCTCAATTCTTTGTCAACAATCCGCTGGGCAAGGGTGAGCGCAGCGTCGATATCTTCCACCGCAAAACCGAAATGACCGAGAGCTTGCCATGCCTCAACGAACTTCCGAAGAATCTCGTGAAGTAACTCTCCCTGCGCGCGCCTGGTGAGAGTTGGAGTGAGATCATGCTCTTCATCGAGTTGCAGTACCGACCCGCAAAAGTACTTGAACGGACAGTTAAGATATTGCTCAACACGACTCACCGTGTAGGACCGTGGCTCGAGAGCGCCAATGACGCCAGGCATCGGCTTCGGCACAGTACAAGTCGAATGTCGTGCCAACAGCCATTGCCTAACTTCGCCAGAGACTACTGACGGCACGATCGGTCCACCGGCAAACATATCAATGGCGCTGACTCGATTGATTTGAAACCGGGGTTCAAGACTTAATGAAAGTTCGACCTCGGGTACGTCCTCGAGAAGTGTGGCCGGAGTAGCAAGCGTATCGTGCTCAAGTTGAAAGGTCGACAGCCTAACGTGTCGAGTAGGCAAAAATAATAAGTCCCTGAACTCCGCTCGGCCAATTTGTGTTACTTGTGCTTCACTAGGCCATCCTAGTTGCTGAAGTATGGTCGTAGGATAAAAGACATTACGCGGAGGCATAGTGGCCCATTCGCCATGAACCAAACCAACGACGTATAGAACCCGGAAGTGCCCATACTTGGCCGCTGCGGCATCAACGAGACGTACGCCACCTCGCTCGTAATGGGGCGTGAATACCTCTGCTTCGATTCGGCGGCGTAAGCTTGCTTTCAACTCGCTCGGGGTTACCGAAGGGCTGGCGGATATTTTGGCAGCCTTCTCCAACTGTCCGATGACACTGCAGACTGCCTCCCGGACGCGACTCTGTCGCTCACGTTCAGCCTCCAACCCAACATTCACAGGGTCACCCTCCTTGAGGAAGGTGAGCAAAATATGCCATTCCTCGGATGCGGAGGAAACAGTCTCAAGTGGAGCCAAGGCATCAACGATCGCCAACGCAGTATTCAACGGGTGGCGAAGTTCTTCGGCATCGGAGCGCTGATGCCAAGAGTCGGCGAGTTGGTTCAAGTCATCTCGCCCACCAACGTACCCGGCCTGCTCTAAATGTCGGCTGAGCGCGCTTATGGACTCCACCGACAGCGGAGTGGTCTTGCCGTCGCCATTACAACTGGTTAAGGACAAGTGCGGGGATCTCAGCAACGCGGTCAGGTCGTCCCTAGCGAACCTTGAGATCACGACGTCCAGGACAAGGTCAACGAACGCCGCATAAGGCTCGGCCGCAAGTGGAAATCCATGTGCTGTCTCGAAAGAGATCTTCGACCCACCAAAGATTTGCTCAGCGAGATATAAGTAAGGCAGAGGACGCTGAAAGACGACGCCGACCGCACCGTCAGCTACGGTGGTTTCCTGAGCGGCGTCGGTGGGACGATTCTTTTTCAAGCGCCTCGCAATTGCCCATAGCTCCTCTTCGCGGTCACGGTGGATAAAATAGGTCTTCTCCGCATCGACAGGTGTTTCTAGGCTCGGCTGACGACTTTGTGAGGTCTCAACACGCTCTTCTCTAATGCCAGGTAAGAGTTCGTGAATTCGCTCAAGGAAACCACACGCAAGCAATTCCTCAGTCACCACAACGTCAATCTGCTCAAGGTGAGGCATCCGGGTCAGAAGATCGAAATCGGCGAGCCAAAGACCATCCGTCGAGACGGGTTGTTCGCCTACAGTTATAACGATGTGTTGAAACGGTGGTTGGCAGACATCCGTGAGGAGCCGTTCCCGAAGTTGGTGCTCATCTAGTCGAGCCGTCGCCGTGACGCGCGCCTCAAACTCCGTAAAGGCATCAACAAGAAAGTTCGTCTGGTCAAGCATCCGTGCCGCACCACGATCGATCGGTGCACTGGGCTCAAGTTCTCCAACAGCTAGCCTCGAAAAATCACCTAAGGTTCGCCGCTGCCGACGGAGCGCGTCGTAGAACGCCAGCATTTTCCCAACCAGACCTGGCCTAATGATGAACGGCGGCGAAACACCACTGTCAACGGTGTCTCTTGCAGCTTCAGCTAGCAAGAATTCTCGCTCACAGTCTGAAAGTGCAGGTGGTGAGCCCGGGAGGCGTTGATGCAAGCACGCGTACCACTCAGAGCGTGTGAGTAATGCTGAAAGCTGCTCGCTACTATTGGTCAGTGCTTCGATGGTGTACCGGAGTTGAGTGGCGGCGGACCGGGAAGGCACGATCACGGCGCTAGATTCAGGCTCTGTCTGACCTGGGCACGCGATAGTGTCAACGATGGCACGTTGAAAAGATTGAAGATCCTGAGCCCTAAGAAGACGGGTGCGTCGAGGAGCGACCGACTCTATTCCCAAATTATGAGCTTCCTTCCCAAACGGCGAACCATCACTTCTATTAAGTGTTTACATTTAATCCAGACTAAGAATGCCACCACAAGATGACAAAGTAGGTCACAACTCTGACGAGGCCACACCAACTGTTGAAAAAGTGTGGAAGGAGCGTGAATACCCTGTGAACAATATCCTGATTGCATTTTCTTAGTTTCTACTGTTTCTGCGCAATGCAATCCAATTACGACCTGCGACTACCCTTTCGACATTTCTTCCGCTTGACCAGGATCGGTGAACGAATAGAATCGGCTTCTCACTTTTTTGGTCAAGTAATAACTCTTTTTCATCGCCGTGATCGTTCAACGCTTCGAAGAAGTCATCAACGGACGCGAATATGAGATTGAAGTGTCTCTAGTCAATGGGACGACTTGGTGCGCCAGACTCGGTGGCGTGCAGGGTGGCGCGTCGTCACTTATGCCATTCTATGGCGACACGCCAGATGAGGCGGCGCAACAGCTAACCAACTGGTTGACACTTGCTCATCGTAACGCGCAGAAGTCAGTATAAATCCGGTCCCAAGGCCTAGGCCGCTTGCTTGGCGGGACATCGAAGGGAGAGTCCATGGGGCGTGTTGTCCAGGCTTTCATTCTGGTTCTTGTCGCAGTTCTACCGGCTGGAACCTCCATAGCGGCACAAGAAACGGCTTCGGCCCGCGTGCGCTTGATTGCCACTGGCGGAACGATTTCAAATCGGGAGGGTGGCCGCCTAACGGCTAAAGAACTCATTGAGCTCGTTCCGAACCTGACCAACTACGCGCAGGTTGAGGCGGAACAGTTCGCTAATGTCTCAAGTTCCCAGCTAACACTGAACCAATGGCTACAACTCTCGCGGCGCGTGAACCACGTCCTTGCCGAGGACCCAGGATTGGCTGGCGTTGTCGTCACGAGCGGAACCGATACGCTTGAAGAAACAGCTTATTTCTTGCATCTGACGGTCAGGAGTGAACGTCCCGTCGTCGTGGTGGGCGCGATGCGCAATCCAAGTACGCTCGGATATGAGGGCGCGGCGAACCTGCAGCAGGCGTTTCGTGTAGCGGCCGCACCTCAATCTCGTGGCAAAGGTGCCCTCGTCGTGCTCAATGGGGAAATCAATTCAGCCCGAGAGGTGACTAAGACCGACTCTCTACGTCTACACACATTCGCAACAAGAGGTTATGGAGTCCTTGGCCTCGTGGACCGTGATGGTGTCGTTTACTACCGTGACATGTTGCGCCGTCACACTTACCGGAGCGAATTTGATCTGGCTGGCGTCACGGAATTGCCTCGCGTTGACGTAATTTTGGTCTACCAGGGCGCTTCCGGGGACCTAATCGAGTCGGTCGTCGATGCCGGAGCTCATGGCATTGTAGTCGCAGCAGCCGGCGCTGGTGCGACGAGCGGTACACAAAATGAAGCAATAGCCTACGCGCACAAACGAGGTGTATTCACCGTCATGAGTACACGTACCGGAAGCGGACGCGTCATACCACGCCAACTACCGCCACTCGAACAAGGCATGCCAGAAGGCCGCCGACTGAACATCACTCATCGGATCGCCGCACAAGACCTAGCCCCACTCAAGGCTCGCATTCTGCTGATGTTGGCCTTGACGAGAACCAGCGATGTTACAGAAATTCGCCGGATGTTCTCTGAGTACTGAGTCGCTTGTCACTAGCCGGAAACCAAAAAACTATAGGCTACGCGTCGAAAGACTCTTCGGTTGACGCCGATTGTCAAGGAAAGTAAGAAATGGTGGACCAGACGGGGGTCGAACCCGTGACCTCGTGAATGCCATTCACGCGCGCTCCCAACTGCGCCACTGGCCCCATATTGCCGCACTGCAGGCCTACATCTTATCTGACCGTAACAGTCCCAATCAACGTAACGACTTTCTGAATGGCCAAGGGCCGATAAACTGCACGTAATCTTCGGGGTCATCAATATCGATGAATGCGCCTGGATCATCGATGGGAACGTTGATAATGGCTGCCTCATGAGCACGGATGACGGATTTGAGTCCGACGGATTGATCGGCCCGTCGCAGGTCGTCGAAAACCTCCCGGCCAAACACAACAGGATGACCGTGCTTAGCGCCTGAGGCTGGTCGTACAACCGGCCCGTGTCGAGTGCGAAACGCTGCAAGGATACGGCTTATCGTCTCAGGACTCACTAACGGAACGTCGACTAGGGTGACAAGCATGCCTGTCACACCAGGTCTATCGATTGCGGCTAACGCAGTAAGCACTGACGAAATCTGGCCACGCTCAGGCTGATGATTTACGACAAGACGATAACTTAACGACTCCTTAGAAAGTGCACGCTCAACATCTCCAGACAGTGACGAAACCACGACTACAACGTCATCCACGCCACCGGACCAAAGTGTTCTCACGAGCTGGGAAAGAAAAGTCTGACCTTCGTTGGCAGTAGGCAAGAGAGCTTTGGCGCGCCCCATCCTGGATGACGCACCACCTGCTAGGATCACACCAGGGATCATGACGAGGTCTCTAGTAAACCAAGGGCAGACATTAGCACCAGTCTAGCAGTCCTTGGACGTAGGTCGTTGGCGTCAGCCATCGTGTTAGAATCCTGTTATGTCTGATGTTTCCATCCAAATTAGATGCCAGCGGTGCGGCACCCAGATGGACATGGCCGACCCCTCCCCTGGTGCGGAGTGGAAGCCACAGCAGTTTTGGGTCTGCTCACGGTGTGGCCGACACTTTTGGACCACCTACCCACCCCCGAAGCCAACCGCTCCTAAAACAGCGCCAAGCTCTGGTTAGATAAAGGATTCTAAACCTTACAGGGCGCTAATCAGAACGGGTGGTGAGGATCATCGCCACCGTCCTACCAAGATGTCTCGAATGCCGGTAAAGTCTGCTGTTAGGTTGACTTCCTTCTGGGAATACACCACACTTGGCGCTCTTTACGCTGGCTGGAGTGTCTGTTGACGAGTGGCACAAGGGGCAGCGTCCGGCTTCGAGGTTGTTGGAGAGGCCGGGAGTGAGACCGTAGTAGTTTGATCGAGGGAAGATCGGAGGATTAAGGGTATGTCAAGCGGTACGATTGCGCGACTCCTCATTGATAAGGGCTTTGGCTTCATCCGCGATGAGGGTGGGATCGAGCACTTCTTCCACCGTAGTTCGGTGCAAGGGGCTGTGTTCGAACTGCTTCGCGAGGGTCAACGCGTGGAGTTCGAGGTAGAAGAGTCAGCTAAAGGTCCCCGCGCTGGCGGGGTTCGACTTATCGAGAGCTAGTCAGAGTTCGCGTTCCCGCGCGAGCTAGTGCGCTTCGCTCCCCCGGCTCAGAGCGTTTCGAGTGTGGCCTCAGTCCGGTTACACCGGGCGTAACCCGCCTGGGCGTCCCTGGAAGCGAACGGGGCCCGGTGGCCCTCCCGGTCTTCAAAATCGGTCGCTCCCCGCTCAGCGGGGGGGCTGGGTTCGACTCCCAGGCGCTTCCGCCATTTCAACCGGTTTGATACGACCTTGTTGTATAGTAGTTCCCTGTTAATCTTGACCCACAACGCTTTTTATAAGACTGAAGCGGTACTAAGGTGGGCGTCGCGTGGACGGCTCCTTCCGAACAGAGGCGTCTATAATTTTGATCTGAGTACCGAGGAGAGTGGCGATGCATCGTAATGAGCACACAGGAGTGTCGTACAGTTCGACCCATTTCATTCTGGTTATGTTGATAACGGGTGGGGTAATTACCACGATGGCATGCGGCGGCGGCGAAGAGACGGCCCCGGAACCTGACACCATGGTTGAAGAACCGGTAGCCGAAGAGTCACCGATGGATACGTCACCGCGCGTCTCCTTCCTTGCCCCGGAAGAAGGTGCCACGGTTAGCAGCCCCGTGCACTTTATGTTTGGGGCTGAAAACTTCGTGATTGAGCCAATAACCGATCCACTTACAATCCGTCAGGGTGCCGGCCATCACCACATCGGCATTGACACCGACTGTCTCCCGGCTGGTGAAGTGATTCCGCAAGCAGCTCCGTGGGTACACTTTGGCACTGGGTCGGACATGATTGACATGCAATTCGAACCCGGTCCTCATCGGGTTTGCCTACAGATCGGCGACGGTGAGCATCGAACCATCGAAGGCTTGAACGCGATGGTCTCTTTCACGGTCGAGTAACTTCAGGTTGAACGCGCCGAGTCGGGGGCCACTCCGGCTCGGTTGATCTTCTCTCGCAAAAAAGAGCGTGGGCGTCTTCGACGTCCGCGTTGCTACTGGCCAACATCGGCGGCACAGATCGTTAAGATTAGAGTGTTCCTAGAGCTTCAGACACCTAATAGGCGATTCACCTTGGCAACAGTACGTGTACTTGCGGCCAACGCAATATATTCGGCACGGAGCAACACGACGTTACTCAATACGGCACAGTATCCGAACAGCCCATGAAACCAACTGGGTATGGCCCCAGTATCAACACCGGCCCCTATTACCGCGGCTACGATTGTCAGAAGTATTACAGGCATGGCAAGTGAGAAAACCGGTTTGCGTGCACGCGAGATTTCGGCGACGAAGTCTGTTGACAAACTCGCTTCTGCGACTGCTTCTCGAACCGCCTTGCCTTTCCCGATTAAATAAAACATGAGCATCGAATGAGAGAGCAGCGTCATCATTGTTACAAATACGGCTAGTGACACATGCTGGATCACCTCTTGTGAGGTTTCCGCAAATTGACCCAAGACAACACTCGCGGCCAAGCCGAGAACAGAGAGCGTGGTAGCCGTTAGGAGCGCTGATGGCATTCGTTTATTCTCAAAGTCCCGCTACTCAGAATCGCTCTGTGCGGGCTCGATACGATGATCGGCACGCGTCAACCGATCGCGAAAAGCCTGAAACTCCATCACTGGAAGACCGACCCGTCCCAAATGACTCGAGCGATGATCAGCATCACTATGAAAGTCCGACCCTCCAGTGACTGCCAACCCCAAGCTACGTGCCTGTTTGAGAAGTCGCTTCTTGGTTACCGGATCGTGTTGACTATGGTACACCTCCACAGCTTCCAGCCCCACCTCAGCTAAGCGGCTCACCAGCCGACGATTGCCAGTTAGGCCAGGATGAGCCAGTGAAGCGACACCACCCGCCTGCGAAATAGTCTCTATCACCTGCTCAGGTGAGGGTCCGTGCCGTGGCACCCACGCAGCGCGACCATCACCAAGCCATCGTTCAAAGGCCTCCTGAACAGATGTGGCGTGCCTCGCAGCTACCAAGGCTTGAGCCAAATGCGGACGACCCGGCGATCGACCGGCAGCGGCACGTTCGGCCAGCAGTCGATCGATGTCCACACCAACACCTAAATCTGTCAGTCGGTTGGCCATTTCCCGCAAGCGGTCAGTTCGGTGTCGTCGTTGGGCAATAAGAAATGTGTCAAGTCCCGTGGGGTGAACCGTCAGAAAGTATCCGAGAATGTGAATATCGTGGCCGTCGCACACTGCCGTAATTTCGATGCCTGCTAGCAACTCCACTCCGAAGGAGTCCGCAAGTGCTGATGCCTTCGGAACGGCAGCCATCGTATCGTGGTCCGTAATACTAAGAGTCCGTACGCCAACAGACGACGCCCGTAACAACAACTCTTCGGGCGAATAAGCACCGTCAGACGCTGTGGTGTGTAGGTGAAGGTCGATCACGACTCTCGGATCCGGACTCGAGGCAGATTTCTCGGGTCGATGCTACCAGTATTAAGCACTCGCACGCCGGGTTGAACGGGACGAGCGCTTAACATTTGGCCGCTTTCGCGGTGATCGCTTAAATAAGGCACGGGATTCACGAATCAGTAACTCAAGATGCTCACGTTCTTCGTCAGCAAACTCCAAGAAAATCTGTTTACCTTCAGAGTCTTCGAAACGCTCACCGTACCGCTTAAAGAAGCGGTGTGAGCCACGCTCACACTTAATACCAATCATGAACGCTTGTTTCGCATCGACACCTTTTAGTAACTCTTCGGTGCCTACCGTGAACAGACCATCCGCTGCTCCCTTAAAGAACAAGAACGTAGGTCGACCCTCTAACTGCGGATCTTGGGCAAGTATCTCCCTATATCGTTCCTCTAGGCGTGCTAAGTGCTCGCGCTCTTCCTCGGCCAATTTCTGAAACACCTTGCGCCCGTTTCTGTCATTGGTAATGCTCGAAGCCTTCAAATAGAACGCTAGTCCACTCCGCTCAGTCGCAATAGCCATACGAAGGGCGTCACGTGCGAATAGCAACTCCGTTGTCGCAACACTATCTACGGATTTACGCCCTGTCTTGCACGCGTCGCACGTACCGTACACCTGCAACACGTTTTGACTGGTTGTGAACCGCTGGACGGAAGCGATTTCCTCAATCAATAACTCAATATCTGAACTGAGGAACTCAGATGAGCGCCCACAAGCCTTGCATAGCAAGTGGAAGTGTCGCGGATGTCGATACGAGTGCTCGAATCGAAAATGGCCTTCACCGAAATCGACCTTGCGTGCGATTCCAGCAGCCACCATCCACTGGAGCGCCCGGTACACAGTGGCCCGACCAATTCTTTTGTCTTCCTTCTTAACGAGACTGGCCAGGTCATCAGCGCTTAGGTGCCCCTCCTGGCGGAGAAACACATCGATGATCAGATCGCGCTTACCCGAACGCTTCCCACCAGCTGGGCGGAGACGGTCTACGTAGGCAGCCGGCTGTTCCATCGCCACGGAATCACAATGACTTTCTCGGCACAACCACGGCCGTAGCCGGACTGCCAGACGCGTGGCCCAAAACTAATCGACAGCTGAAACTTAAACACCAAACGACGAACCACAACCGCAGGTAGACTTGGCGTTTGGATTCTTAATGGTGAATCCACCACCTGTAAGATTATCGACGAAGTCTACTTCGGCACCTGTTAGGTATCGGATGCTGATTGGATCAATGAACAGCTTGACCCCATTTGACTCGAACACGCGATCGGATTCCGCGTCGCCCTCGCCCTCCTCAATCATCAAGCCGTACTGAAACCCTGAGCATCCACCACCCTGCACGAAAACACGAAGTCCCGCCTTCTTCTTGTCTTCCTCGCTAAGAAGTGCCTGAATCTTGGTAGCCGCAGTCGGTGTCACGTTAATAAGTCCACTCATATGCGCGTAATCTCCCTTAATCAAAGCTCATTATATCTTTATAACGGAAAGCCCGGCAAGCTCCGCTAGGATACATAGAACCGTTTAATCCTTGGCCGACAAGAACTTGTCAGTAATTAGATCGACGCGTCATACTCCGAGACCACGAAAAGACGTCACGCGTGCGACTACGACATACTTACTCAGATGCCCCGTAAGGATCTCAACTTAGAAGACTCACTCCAGCGCGCCGAAGCACGATGGTGCCAGATCGAGGCTGACACCCCTGAGTTAGCAGCAGCTGTCACACTTCAGCGATCTCTCGTCCGAAGAATTGCTGGGTTAACCGAAGCACTTGAGCAATCAAATTGGACACCACCTGACGTTGAAGCGACAGCGATAGTAACTACGCTTAGCAGTTCGCGTGCCCTACTACATGAACACCGTGTTGATCTACCAATAGAAATCCTCGAACCCGGGTTACACGACCTATGTAACATTCTGGCGAACGGCGGCGCAGGCGACGCGGCCCGACATGTCGACCACGTGATTCAAGAACAGCGGCTCAGCACAACCTCGCTCCTGAACGCATCATTAACTCGCCGCCAAAACGATATCCGAACGGGTGCCATCCACCTTGGCTTAGCGCCGGATCTTCTATGGCTAGTTGCCGAACTGACTGTTGGACCCATTGCTCATGAGTTCCAGAGAGTAATCCTAACCAATGACGGCATGGACTCTAAGGTCTGTAAGGCTATTAATGCTTGGGACCATGGGACATGCCTCATATGTGGCTCCTGGCCTGCCCTCGGCGAATGCCGGGAGGGCGATATCACTCTGAGGTGTTCCTTCTGCGGTGCCGGATGGAAGCTCCAAGAACACGCATGCCCATACTGCTTTTCACCAGAGATTCAGCATGAACTGCCAACACCAGGTCAACCTTCACTACAGCTTTTATTCTGTGAGGCGTGCCGCGGTTACCTTAAGGTTGTCGAAGTGAACGAGGCAATTCCGTCCATTCTTCTACCGATTGAGGATCTCGCGACGACGGCTAGCGATGTACGAGCCATGGAACGAAATCTCGTACGTCCGCCGCTTCCTGAAGCACCTTTAGGGGAATCAAATGACGCTGGGTGTGCCGGCAGTCCTATAACAAATTAAAGAGAGGGACGCACTCACATAGTTGCCAGTCGTTCACCGGAGTCTTTTTCAACTTCACGGTGAAGACTAGCACCATGCGCATCCATCGTCACGATGGCTGGAAAGTCGTTCACCAGCAGATGCCACATCGCTTCGGGAGTGCCGAAGTCCAAAAGGGATACACCATCGACCCGCTCAATCGCGCGTGCGTAGAACTGAGCGGCGCCACCGATGGCATTTAGATAGACTGCGCCAGTCTCTTGAAGTGCTGCAAGTGTCTCAGCACCCATTCCCCCTTTTCCAATCACCACCCGAATTCCATGGCGCCTCAAAACCTCTCCTTGGTATGGCTCCTCACGGATACTGGTCGTTGGTCCCGCGGCTGTGATACGCCACCCCTCATCTTCGCGTACAACGACGGGGCCACAGTGATAAAGAACACCGCCCTGAAGATCGACCGGAGACTTGTGCTCCATTAGATACGTGTGAACAGCATCACGCCCCGTATAGACACGGCCAGAAACCAACACAATATCGCCAACGCGAAGTTTCCTGATCGTGGCTTCATCAATCGGCGCCGTTAACACTACTTCCTGCCCAGTTTTTTTGAACCCAGTGTCGGTAACCGCAGTCATTCGCGTTACTGGCATCGTAGGGTCACGATAGAGCCAACGGCGGATCGCTCCAGATTCCTTATCAAGCACGACTCCTAGCCGACGGAAGGCCCAACAATCATATGCAACGGATACAAAGAAACTCGCGGGAAGCCGATTGAGTGCAGCAATCTTGCACCCAATAAGCGACACGTCACCCCCAAACCCCATCGTACCCACACCGAGCCCATTAACCGTAGCCATTACAGACCGCTCGAGGTCCGCGAGACGAGAGTCGGGATTAACGTCGTCCAGCAATCTAAAGAGCTGAGCCTTAGCATGGGAGTAGCCAGACGTTCGGTCGCCGCCAACACACACTCCTACTGCACCAGGACTACAGCCCCTACCTTGAGCCTGCCATACAGCATGTAGAATGCACTTTCGGACGCCCTCGAGTGTCCGATCGGCACGACCCAAGTGCGTCAGCTCAGTCGGCAAGGCATACTGGGCGTTCGTGTTCTCACAACCGCCACCCTTCAGTAATAATCGGATCTCAATCTCGTCGCGCTCCCATTGATTAAAGTGGATGATCGGCGTCCCAGGTCCGAGGTTGTCACCAGAATTCTTGCCCGTGATTGAGTCGACTGAATTCGGCCGGAGCTTACCCTGCTCAGTCGCTTCCACAACGGCCCGATGGATCTCCCGACGCATTACAATCTGATTGACGTCGACAGGCGTTTGAATTTCGAACGTTGGCATCCCGGTGTCTTGACAGATCGCCCCCTCACAGTCGGAAGCCTGGTCGATGTTCAGCGAAATGATATCGAGCGCTTGAGAAGACCGGCTGCCAGAAGATTCAGAACCCACGGTATGCGACATGGCTGCGCGGACGTCTGGTGGAAGATTGGTCGACGTCTGCACGATTAAATCGAGAACGCTCTCGAATAATTGCGACAACATACCTCACTATAATAGGCCATACTGACGGCAAGTTCTGTCCTTGGTTACTATTCTAGGAACCAAGGACCAGAAATCGAAACCGCGAGAAATGGTGCTAACGGCCAGTCGTGAATCGCCTAAAACTAGGAAGTAGGGCCGCGGCAAGACAAAGTTTAACCGCGTCAGCCAGTAGGAAGGGATAGACACTGAGTTTGGCCGCCGCCTGCGTGCTCCATTCCGGTGAAGTAAACACCAGGAGCCAAGCAAAACCGCCAAGATAGATTACAGCGAGCCCGGCCAGCATCGCTCCAACAGAGGTAATGTATCGTCGATCCATTCCGTGCTGAACGAGCCAGCCGACTAGATAGGCCGCGATCGGATAGGCCAGTAAGTATCCACCGGTCGGTCCAAGGAGGCGACCAACACCTAGCGGTAGCCAAGGCGACCAAGTAAATACCTGGAACCCAACAACACCGGCTGCGAGATAGAGCACGAGACAGGTCGCACCCAAGCGAGCACCCAACACAGCCGCGCTTAGCAGTACAATTGTTGGTTGAAGCGTCAGAGGGACTGGCGTCGATGGCAATGGGATGCTTATCTGGGCCGCCGATGCAACCAGTGCAGCGCAAAACAGCACCGCCAACGTCCTAACGAGCTGGCCGTACTCGCTGGAACGGGTCCAGTGCAATACCAGAGGCAGGGACGCCGAAGGGACTCCAAGAGTGCGCAAACCCTCTATGCTTGACATAGCGACATCTTAGCCGATGAAGACAGCACTGACAATTGCGGGAAGTGACTCGGGTGGCGGTGCGGGTATCCAAGCCGACTTGAAGACCTTTGCTGCACACGGCGTATACGGGACGTGCGCTATTACAGCCGTTACCGCTCAGAATACTCTCGGCGTCGAAGCGGTTGAGAATCTTTCAGTAGAATTGATTGTCGCGCAGGTTAATGCCGTTGCTGATGACATTGGCGTGGATGCTGTAAAGACTGGCATGTTGGCAACACCAGAAATCGTGGAAAGGGTTGCGAAACTATTACCATCGCTGCCTACATCCCACATCGTTGTGGACCCTGTGATGGTGGCTAAAAGCGGTGCACGCTTGTTGGCCGAAGAAGCTATTGACGCTGTTCGCCGAATGCTCTTACCTCACGCTACTGTTGTAACCCCAAACGCTATGGAAGCGGAAGTGCTGGCCAAAATTGAGATCGACTCGCTTGGATCGGCTAGAGAAGCTGCCCAGCGTATCTACGATCTTGGACCGGGAACGGTCGTGATCAAGGGTGGACACATCCCAACAGTGGATGCGGTCGACCTTGTCTACGACGGTCACGAGTACCTAGAGTTGAGTGGCCCACGCCTCCCCTCCCGTCAAACACACGGCACAGGGTGTACATTTGCCGCAGCCGTGGCAGCTAACTTGGCACTTGGACTCCCGACGCCGGACGCCATCTCGGGCGCCAAACACTACGTCGCACAGGCGATTCGCCACGGGCTACCGTTCGGAAGCGGTCACGGACCTCTCGGCCACTTTTGGAAGCGCTAGCAGTAAGACTCGGGAGGGTTTACCGCTAGGAGATGCGTTCGAAATCAAGGACATGAGGCCTTGGTTTCCCGACTGCTATACTTCCCATGATGGGTCTTGCTCGACTCGCGGTGACAACGGAGCGGTTAAATCTCGATGCCCTGATCAAGTGCGTCCATGATGCTCCAATAAGCGACGGTTCGGAGGGTACTGGCGCGGTGGCCTCATTTCTCGGACTAGTGCGCGAGTCCAATCTTGGACGCCGCGTCGTCAAGTTGAAATACGAGGCCTACGAACCATTAGCGCTGCGCGCTTTCGAACGAATCGACAACGAAATTGTCGAACGATGGCCAACCGCTCAACTTGCTCTACACCATCGTATCGGAGTCCTAACCATCGGCGAAGTTAGCGTGGCGATCGTCGTGGCGGCGCCACATCGCGCCGATGCATTCGCGGCCAGTCGATACGCGATCGAGCGAGTGAAACAGATCGCACCGATTTGGAAACGAGAGTTCTTCAAAGACGGTGACGTTTGGATCGAGGGTGCCACAACCGATCCTGATGACGCAGCAGCACGCGAGGAAGCGTTCCGACGGGCATGCGTGTGAACATTCGTGTGTTCGCCCGTCTTCGCGACATTATCGGTGTGGCTGAGCTAGACCGCGACGTACCAACTGGCACAACTGCGCAAAGAGTATGGGACGATCTGGTGGAGGAGTTTCCTGACATCAGTACCTACACAGGGTCGATATCAACGGCGGTGAATGCTGAATACGCAAAAATGGAAACGGTACTCGATGATGGCGATGAGGTGGCCTTCCTTCCTCCTGTCTCGGGTGGAGAATTTCCTGGCTGACACTGGGTCCGGCTATGTTCGAAAAACTGACTGCGATTGAAACACGGTACGACGAACTGATGCAGGGCATCAGCAATTTGAGTGCTGAATCTGATTCCGCGCAGTATCGTAAACATGCCAAAGCACTTGCTGACATTCAGCCGTTAGTCGAAAAGTTTCGAGACTACAAAGGTATCCTGGCCGAAATCGAACAGGCCCAAGAACTCCTGAACACGACTGACGGCGAGATGCACGACCTCGCAGAGCAGGAGCTTCACGTCCTGCGCGAACGCGAGGGCTCCTTACTCGCCGACATTAAATTACTCCTCGTTCCCAAGGACCCTAACGATGAAAAAAACGTGATCCTGGAAATTCGGGCAGGCACAGGTGGAAACGAGGCCGGTATTTTTGGAGCTGATCTCTTCCGGATGTACAGTCGGTTTGCCGAGCGCCAAGGATGGCGGATCGACATGCTTTCAATTAGTGAGACCGGTATAGGCGGCATTAAAGAAGTTATCGCGATTATTGAGGGACGCCGAGTGTATAGCCAACTAAAGCACGAAAGTGGCGTGCACCGGGTTCAGCGTGTACCAACAACTGAAGCAAGCGGCCGGATTCATACGTCAACGGCGACTGTCGCCGTACTTCCTGAAGCCGAAGATGTCGATATTCAAATCGACCCGAAGGAAATTCGGATCGACACATTCTGTTCAAGCGGCCCGGGAGGACAAAGTGTTAACACTACGTATTCAGCCGTGCGTGTGACCCACCTACCGACGGGAATTGTGGTATCGCAGCAGGACGAAAAATCACAGATCAAGAACAAGGCGAAGGCAATGAAGGTTCTTCGTTCACGACTCTACGAGCTCGAGCTTCAAAAACAACAGGATGCCATTGCCCAAGACCGACGCAGTCAAGTCGGTACTGGCGAGCGCTCAGAAAAAATCCGCACATACAACTTCCCGCAAAACCGAATCACGGATCACCGTATTAACTTCACGACGCACCAGCTTACTGAAGTGTTGAACGGTGATTTAACAGATTTGATTGAGCAGGTTGTGACCCATTTCCAATCCGAAAAACTTAAACAAGTCCAAGAGGTCTCCTCCAAACCGTGAGTATCCTCTCACTGGTGAACGCCGCTTGCACAAGACTGATTGAGTCGGGGATCCGTCCGGAAGAAGCCGGCCTCGATGCGGAGGTCCTTGCACGTCACCTTCTCGGGTGGGACCGTGCGACCTATTTCACCGAACGCCACCAGAAAATCACCCGGGCATTCGACAAAGAGTACATTTCTCTGATTGCGCGGCGCGCGCGGCGAGAACCAGTGGCCTATCTAACGGGTATGCGCGAGTTCTGGGGTTTGGAATTCACTGTAACACCAGACACTTTAATTCCTAGACCTGAAACAGAGCTCCTTATCGAAACCGTTCTACAACTTAGACCTGATCGATCAATAAACGGTGTGCTCGTCGACGTGGGTACCGGGTCTGGCTGTATCGCCGTCGTACTTGCCATTGAATTTCCTAACATGACGATCGTCGCAACGGACATCTCCCAACCGGCACTGGCCGTTGCTCAGGCCAATGCCAAACGTCATGGCGTCTCGGATCGGATCGAGTTACGGCACGGCCCGCAGTTAGCAGGTCTTTCCGGATCCCTTGACTTAATCGTGTCAAATCCGCCCTACGTAACGGCCCAGGCAATGCAGCACCTAGCGCCGGAGGTGCGAGACCACGAACCGCACCTTGCGCTGAACGGCGGAGCCGGCGGTACTGAGACACTGCGTGCGCTTATCGAGAAAACTAGCCTCAAACTCGTCAATAACGGTTCACTTATAGTTGAGTTCGGGTGCGATCAAGAAGCGGTGTTTAGGCAGATTGCGAACGCTACTCATCTAACCGATATACAAGTCGTCCACGACATTCAAGGGTTGCCCCGCGTTGGCGTGGCAACGTATCGGAATAACCAATGAGTGACTGTTTGTTTTGCCGAATTGTCAAAGGCGAGGTGTCGGCCACAATTGTGTACGAAGATGAGACACTTGTGGCATTTGAGGACATCAGCCCGCGAGCGCCGACACACGTATTAATCGTGCCACGCCAGCACGTGGAAACTCTGAATGACCTCACACCCAACGACAAGGAACTCGTCGGCGAAATGATCTGGCGTTCCGCTGCCATCGCCAAGGAACGAGGTATCGCGGACAGTGGGTATCGTACCGTCTTTAATTGCAACCGTGGAGCGGGACAAACCGTCTTTCACATCCACCTGCACCTGCTTGGCGGACGCGCTCTCACCTGGCCGCCAGGATAACAATCGAGCCCCTTCGATCCATTACCGTTCTAGGAAGTACCAACCGCGCCCAGCCGCGCGGTCGAAGACGAATTCAACCACCTGGTAGCCACGAGCCATATAAGTGGTGAACATATTGCGGCTGGCAGTGCGCCAATCGCGAGCCCTATCGGGGGACGAGCGCTGCATTTCCCCAAAACCAGTCGGAATCTCAACCCGAAGACGAGGTTGTGTAAGTTTCGAATCCCAAGATTTGAAGGTAAGCCAAGCATCCTCAACATTGGTTTCGTTAATCAACGGCAGCTCGCTAGCAATGGGTCTGTCTTCTGTAGTCCCAGCGATGCGGGTAAGAACGCGGGATGATTCCAAATTCCACCCTGCTACAAAACGGTCTGTCGGGGTTCCTCGGTGGAGCGAGCTACTTGACTCACCATAAATATTTTCTGCGTACTCGATTATCACAGCACCAAGCTTCGTTAGATTAAAGTGCGCGTTCATCGACTGCATCGGATCGAAAGTCCATTCGATCACTTTAATACCCATCTCGAGCGCTCGCTTCCGCTGCTCCAGCTTAAGCAACCGGCCGAGGCCAGTATTGCGGTGCGCCTCTAACACTCCGACCATGTGTGACCATTGAATCAGGTGACCAGATTTCAAGCCCGGTAGCGAGTAAGCGAATCCCACCATCGCCTCAGACTCATCGAATGCGCCTATCAGGATCCCACCACGCTTCACGTTGATCGCTAGAATCGGTACTGGAACTACATCCTGGAGATCTGTGTACTCCCAGACAATCGTCTCAAGTTCGACCACACGCTTTAGTTCATCCAGCGTATGGAGATTGCGACACGAGAAGGGTTGACTCAACATCGTGGAAAGTTGGCGCCTTCAACATCCGTATCGTTTGGGTCGACGAAGCCAAGGCACGCTACATCCGTTGTCAAACATTGTCGCACGATTGGACGGAACAGCCACCTCAACACAAAGACCGACCGCGTCGGCGTTATATCATTTCGCCAGGAGTCCGGGTTCAGCTCCGTGTTGTCTCACTAAATTGCACTACAATGATCAGGCAAACTAGGGGGCAGCGAGGCGCCCCGGAGGTAGCCTAGCACGAACCTAGCAACTGACAACGTTTCATGGCCGACTGGAAATCTACCCTCAACCTTCCACGCACCGAGTTCCCTATGAAGGCGAGCCTACAGAAGGCTGAGCCCGAAGCGATTGCGCGCTGGGAAGAGTCGGGACTCTACGAGCAAATTCGTGCTCACCGTGCTGGAGCACCTAAATGCGTTCTGCACGACGGTCCACCTTACGCTAATGGGCGCATTCACATTGGCACAGCACTCAACAAGATCCTTAAAGATTTTGTCGTACGGGCCAAAACAATGTCTGGGTTCGACAGCCCATACGTGCCCGGCTGGGATTGTCACGGACTCCCAATTGAACTCAAGGTAGACCGTGAGCTTGGCTCAAAAAAACGCGATCTAAGTAAAGCCGATCTCCGCCGAGCATACAGGACTTACGCTGAAACCTACGTTGGCGTGCAGCGTGAAGACTTCAAGCGCCTGGGTGTACTCGGAACTTGGTCGGAACCCTACCTGACGATGGCTTTTCGCTACCAAGCCGCAATCGTCCGGGCACTGGGTAAATTCGTCGAGCAAGGTATGGTGTATCGAGGTAAGAAACCAGTGCATTGGTGCATCCATTGCCAAACGGCGCTGGCAGAAGCGGAGGTCGATTACGCGCCTCATAACTCACCTTCGATCTACGTAGAGTTCAAGATGGCAAAGGAGTCCATTGAGGAACTTGCCGCCAAGCAAAAAGTCCTTGGGGAGCGGCCCGTTTCTGCCCTCATCTGGACCACAACACCATGGACCATCCCGTCCAACCTGGCGATCGCATTTCATCCTGATCTCGACTATGGGTTCTATTCTGCGGATGGCGGTGACTCTCCTACTATTGTCGTCGTCGCTGATGCAATCGCGGAACGTATCGAGACTGAAATAGGACGCCACCTAGGCGATCGCCTCGCTGTCGTTAAGGGTGCCGAACTCGAGGGCTTACGCTTCAAGCATCCACTCTACGATCGAGTATCGGTCGGCGTTCTAGGCAATTACGTAACGCTTGAGCAGGGTACCGGGGTCGTGCACACGGCACCTGGTCACGGAGCTGACGACTTCAACACGGGTGTGAAGTACGGTCTAGAAACATACGCCCCGGTTGGCCCCAATGGACAATTCGACAGCACGGTTGAAACCTTCTCTGGCATGCGTGTCTTCGACGCGAATCCGAAAATCGAAGAGGCTTTAGCCGATGCTGGACGACTATGGCATAGAGCTCAATTGGAACATTCCTATCCCCACTGCTGGCGCTGTCGGCACCCCGTCATTTTCCTCGCAACCTGGCAATGGTTTATTGCAATGGAAGCAGCGGGACTGCGGCAAGGTGCATTGAATGCTATTAAAGAGGTTCAGTGGTTCCCGCCGTGGGGTCAAGAACGCATTCACAACATGCTGGAATATCGTCCCGACTGGTGTATTTCCCGCCAGAGGTCGTGGGGTGTGCCAATTCCTGCGTTGTACTGCACGAAGTGTGGTGACGCTGCGCTAACGACAGCCCTGACCGAGCACGCGGCCAAAGTGTTTGAAGCCTTTGGAGCAGATGCCTGGTATGAACGAGACCTATCGGAATTCGTGCCCCCGAAGCATAAGTGTGACACCTGTGGTGGTAATGAATTCAAACGGGAACAGGACATCTTGGATGTTTGGTTCGATTCTGGCTCCAGCCACGAGGCGGTCTTGGAGGACCGCCAGCTCGGGTGGCCAGCCGAGATCTACCTCGAAGGAAGCGACCAATATCGTGGATGGTTCCACAGTTCACTTCTAGTTGGACAAGGCACACGAGGAAAGGCGCCGTACCGTCAGGTCATCACACACGGATTCGTCGTCGATGAATCAGGCCGAAAGATGTCGAAGTCGCTAGGCAACGACATCTCTCCACAGACCGTCATCGAAGAAAGCGGTGCGGAGATCCTACGGCTGTGGGTCGCGATGGTCGACTACCGAGAAGACGTTAGAATCGGTAAAGAGATCTTGGCACGAGTCATCGAGGCTTACAGAAAAATTCGCAACACATTACGCATTCTGGTCGCCAACCTTCATGATTTTGAGCCGATTGAGGATGCTGTGCCAACCGACCAATTAGAGGAGCTTGACAGATTCGTGCTCGCGCGCTACGCCGACAATGCAACGCGAGTCATCACTGCTTACGATAGGTACGATTTTCAGCAAATTTTTCAAACACTTAATAGATTTGTCACCGTTGAGTTGAGTGCCCTCTACATCGATATCGTAAAGGACCGGCTGTATACATTCGCACCGGCACATCCAGCACGCCGGTCTACGCAGACTGCGATCTTTCGGATTGCCGATGGTTTGACGCGGCTCATCGCTCCGATATTACCCGTGACGGCAGACGAACTCTGGAAAGTGCTACCGGGTTCCAGAGAGGTTTCCGTACATCTTGCCGATTTCCCGTCTGGGCTCGACGAACTCATTGATTCTGAGTTGGTCAAACGGTGGGAACGTTTAGTTAGAATTCGCGAGGCGGTAAATGCCAAGATAGAGATCCTGCGTAAGAACAAGACGGTCGGCACCTCTCTTGAAGCATGTGTTCTACTTCGGGCAAGCGGTGATACACTCGCCCTGCTTGAACGATACCGAGACGAGCTTCCAACCCTGTTAATCGCGCAAGCACAGGTCGAGTCCGCGCAAATGGCGTCCACGGACGACGGTTCGGTGACGGGTGAGACGATTGGAATTGAAGTCGGCCGCGCTTCTGGACTCAAATGCGAGCGTTGCTGGCGTTACGTGCCGTCACTATCTAACCAACCGGACAAGCAAGGATTGTGTGATCGTTGCGTCGAAATGTTGAGCGCCGCAAAGGTCCCTTCTCCCTGACATCACGATGATGTCTCACCCAATCGGACCTTCGATCGGTAAGTCGTGGCCCGGCCACATTCGTTGGTCGACCTTCATTGTGACAGGAAGCATCGTTGGCTTAGACCAGCTCTGTAAAGCACTCGTCCGACAACTCATTCCACTCCACGACAGCATCACTCTGATCCCAGGCCTCGTGAACATCACCCACGTGCAGAATACGGGGGCAGCATTCGGCATCCTGAATGCTGCGGACTTTCCTTTTAAGCCAGTGGTCATGACAGGAATCGCCCTGCTGGCGCTGGTTATACTCGGGGTCTATGCCGTGCGGACCTCCTCCCACGGTACTTGTGCGCGGATTGGCTTGGCATTAATTTTCGGCGGTGCTTTGGGAAACATGGCCGATCGCCTCATGTTCGGCCATGTCGTTGATTTCGTCGATGTGTACTGGGGCACGTATCATTTTTGGGCATTCAATGTTGCAGATTCAATGATAACAATCGGCGCAATCTGCTTACTTATCGATACCGTTCGCACGGAAGTTCACGATGTATCCAACACTGCTTAGTTTCGGTCCAATCACGATCTACAGCTATGGCGTTCTGCTTGCAGCGGCCTACCTAATAGGCCTAAAACTTGCGTTAGTCCGCTCGGCAAGACAGGGATTTGACCCAAATAAGGTGATGGATTTAGGAATCCTCATCATCGTATCCGCGCTGGTTGGTGCCAAGCTGATGTTGTTCTTTGTGGATTTTGAGTACTTCTCCCAAAGCGCGGAACGGTTGTTATCGCTCGTACGAGCTGGTGGAGTCTTCTACGGCGGGCTACTCCTCGCCGTACCGGTGGCCTGGTGGTATCTACGCCGCCACCGGATGCCGATCTGGACGGCATGCGACGCCTTCGCCCCGGGCATCGCGCTGGGGCATGCCATCGGTCGCCTCGGTTGTTTAATGGCAGGTTGCTGCTACGGCAAGCCGACCGATATGCCCTGGGGCATCGTGTTCACGAATACGTTCGCAGCAACCAATGTAGGGACACCACTTGACGTCCACCTCCATCCGACACAGTTGTATGAGTCGTTCGCAGAATTAGGCATCTTGCTAATGCTGCTAGGTATGGAACGGCGCAGTCAGGGTTTTCCTGGCCGTACGTTCTGGTTGTACGTCCTACTGTACGGGGCCTCACGCTTCGTTACCGAATTCTACCGCGGCGATCCTAGAGGAATGGTTTTCGACGCCATTTCGACCTCACAGTTCGTCTCGGTACTAATCGTTCCGCTCAGTATTGTTATGTTGGTCTATCTTGCTAGATTCTCCTTTACCGACCAACGTAAGTCCCATGCCTGAGTCTTCCGGTCAGAATGAACTTGGCGAACACATCGAGATAATCACCCCAGAGAAGTACGGTGGAACACGCATCGATCAACTTCTGGTAACGTTGCTACCCAACCACTCGCGCTCATTTATCCAACGGCTGATTAAGGCAAACCGGGTGCGACTTAATGGGGAACCGGTCAAGGCCAGTGTCGTTGCACGTGTTGGGGCTCACATCGCGATCGACGTACCTGCGCCAATCTCTCCAACCCCAACTCCAGAGAATTTACCACTAGACATCATTCACGAAGACGCCGACATCATCGTAATCAATAAACCCTCGGGGATGGTCGTGCACCCCGCAGCCGGCCACACGAGTGGCACGCTGGTCAATGCTCTGCTCTATCACGCGGGCGGTCTGAGCGGCATCGGTGGTGAACTTCGCCCAGGCATCGTACATCGACTAGATAAGGGAACCTCAGGCCTACTCGTTGCCGCAAAACACGATCAGGCCCATCGTGAGCTGGGGCGTCAATTCCGCCAGCGTGAAGTCAAGAAGGAGTACGTGGCACTCGTTTGGGGAGGTATTCAAGCCGGGCGAAAAATTAATCTCCCGATCGGTCGACACCGGACTGAGCGACAGCGAATGTCTACAAGTTCGACTCGGTCCAGAACAGCAATAACTGAAATCGTGAAAGCTGAACTACTCGACGGGCTGACCCTCACAGGCGTCATGATTTTAACGGGTCGCACCCACCAAATCCGGGTTCATCTAGCAGCGATCGGTCATCCTATCGTTGGCGATTCCGTGTACGGTGGTACCAAACATCGACTTGCACCAAAACATCGTACCGTGGCGAGTCTCTCACGGCCCTTTCTCCACGCTAGCAGGCTGGCCTTCAAGCATCCGCGAGACAGACGCCAAGTCGAGTTTCGTGCCAAGCTTCCCAAGGACCTAAGATGCTTGCTGCGTGACCTGAGAAAGCAAGCGCAATCCTAGTAAGAAACCGACCTGCACTGGCAGCGAATGTCTTAATTAACTAGCGATCTGTGGAATCGGTGATTCCGAGGACTGACCACCCGCACGAACTTTTGAGGGCTCCAATGCCAGTTCGAGGACTTCATCAACCGACGACACATAGTGGATAGTCATTTCACGACGAAGGTCCTCACTCAAATCCTCGTCGATGTTCTTCTGATTGAGGCGGGGCACAACAATATGTGGTATCCCTAGGCGGCGTGCAGCGAGCACCTTTTCTTTAATCCCACCCACCGGTAATACACGGCCCGAAAGAGTAATCTCGCCCGTCATTGCCAAGTCCTCGCGGACAGCCCGGTTCGCCAGCCGCGACGCGAGGGCAGTAGCCATCGTCACGCCAGCGGACGGTCCGTCCTTCGGTATCGCACCTGAGGGTACGTGCACATGAATCTCAGCATTCTGATAGAAGGCCATGTCGACACCGTACTCCCCGGCATGGGCCCTGAACCACGAAAGAGCGGTCTGGGCCGATTCCTTCATCACCTCACCGAGCTGTCCTGTAAGAGTCAATGTGCCACTCCCGGCCATTAACGTTGCCTCAACAAACAACACCTCGCCACCCACCGGCGTCCACGCAAGTCCTACCGCCACGCCGGGATCTTTGGTTCGTTCAACGACCTCTTCGTCATGGAACCTCGGCGCCCCAAGCATCTCTAAAACCGTGTCGGAGGTCACAACAACTGGTTCCTCCAAACCTTCGGCCCTTCGCCGCGCAACCTTCCGGCAAAGTGAGCCGATCTCTCGCTCCAAGTTTCGTACGCCGGCTTCTCGCGTATGACTGCGAATTACTGTTTGAATCGCCGTCTCTTCGAAACTAATTTGCTCCCGTGTCAGACCGTGATTTTCAATTTGGCGGCCCACGAGATGTTCACGCGCAATCTTGAGTTTTTCTTCATCCGTGTAACCCGGTAGTTCAAGCACCTCCATCCGGTCCCGTAAGGCTGGAGACACCGGGTCGAGAAAGTTAGCCGTCGTGATAAACAGAATTTCAGATAAATCAAACGGCACATCAAGGTAGTGATCACGAAACGTGTTGTTCTGCTCGTGATCGAGCACCTCAAGCAGTGCTGACGCCGGATCGCCCCGGAAATCCATGCCGAGCTTATCGATCTCATCCAGCACGAAAACGGGATTTTTCGATTCGGCGCGCCGTAGTCCCTGGATTATCTGTCCTGGCAAGGCGCCGATATAAGTACGACGGTGTCCCCTAATTTCGGCCTCATCGCGCATGCCGCCAAGCGAGATACGAACGAGCTTTCGGTCGAGTGAGGCTGCGATTGACTTAGCGAGCGACGTCTTCCCGACCCCTGGGGGACCAACAAAACATAAAATTGGGCTCTTGATTTCAGGGTTCAGCTTTCGCACCGCCAAATACTCAAGAATCCGGTCTTTTGCCTTCTCAAGATCGGAATGATCGCTATCTAGAACCGACTTCGTCCTCGCCAAATCAATGACCTCCTCTGTCCGAACCGCCCACGGCAGCGAAACGATCCAGTCCAAGTAGGTTCGAGCGACGGTGTACTCAGCCGCCGCCACAGGCATTTTTGATAAACGATCCAGTTCTCGTAGTGCTTCCTTCAACACGGGTTCCGGTATCCCAGAGCTCTCAAGCTTGGCTCTGATGTCCTCGATTTCCTTAGTCTGTTCGTCGCCTTCACCAAGCTCTTTTTGGATCGCCTTCATCTGCTCGCGTAGGAAGTAGTCGCGCTGATTCTTACCAACTTCAGACTGCACCTGAGACTGGATCTTCGATCCTAGCTCGAGCACCTCGAGCTCCTTGATAAGAATCCGGTTGAGCACGTCCATTCGAGCACGAATGTCTAAGGCTTCCAGTACCTCCTGCCTCACAGAAGTAGGGATTGTTGTAAAGCTGGAGGCGATAAAATCAGCTAGTTTTCCAGGCTCCTCAATGTTCGACGCGAGTATTTGCAGGTCATCCGACAACAGTGGTGACAATGAAACGACTTGCTGAAAGTTAGTCTTGATATTGCGCTGGAACGCATCAACTTCAAGGCGATCCTCTTCCACCATTACCTCAGTTGCCGGTTCCACCGCCGCGCGTAAGTAGGGGTGCTCGGTGTTGAAACGGAGGATGTGCAGCCGCTCCAAGCCCTGTACAATGAGTCGGAGACTGCCATCCGGCAGCTTCAACATCTTGTGAATACGGGTAACCGTTCCGGTCGGATAGAGATCGGCCTGTGCAGGTTTCTCAGTCGCTGCTTCACGCTGCGTGAAAACACCCACCAGCGCGTCAGAAGCGATTGCCTCTTCGATAAGACGCACTGAACTTTCGCGAGCCACCGCTAGCGGAATAAACGAATTGGGAAACAAGACGGTGTCCCGCAGCGGCAGAATAGGCACCTCCGACGGAATTGAGATTGGGTGCTCAGCGCTCGTGTCGCTTCCAGAATCGTAACGTTCGTCTTGATCGCTCATATGCGATCCGTTTTACTCCTGTTCACCTTTAGGTCGCGGTTTGCCTGAAGCGAAGAATCCTAGGCAATCAGCCCTGTTGGTTTACCTCGCAAAATCCAGGAACAGCGCTTCTAAGTCACTACGCTCTTGCGTTGCGCTTTTCCGCGTTGCTTGTTCTCGCTCCTCTTCGCAGACTGTGCACCTTATCGCGAAAGGTAGGGCCCGTAATCGCTGTTCGGAAATCTCTTCTCCGCACTCAAAACAATTACCATAGGCTCCAACCTTGAGCCGCTGGAGTGCCTCATCGATCTTGCTCAGCGTCTCAGCTTTCATCTGAATTAGGGAGAACTCTATTTCGTCCTGAATATCCGCCTCAGAAGTCTCCACCGAATCGAGAACGCCGTGCACCGTAGCACTCTTGCCTTCAGCCCGTACATCGCGCATTCGGTCGTGCACCTCGACCATCATGTCCTGGCGCCGCTCTTCAAGAATACGTCTCAGCTCAGCACAGCGCTCACTTTCTACAGGATATGTTGTCGTAATCATTAAGTTGTTTCTCCTTACCGATACCCGCCGCACAGTCCGGAAACACCAAGCGGCCTCAAGATTTCCTAAGTGAGGCCGGCCTCCAAATCGCGTTGCCCCGCATTAATTCCACGTGGTTCGTACTGACTAGTTTTCTTCCAATCAGACCGTCAAACAGTTGAATGGCGAGAGCAACCACATGTGTAGACGCCATATGGCTGGATTTGGTTGCTGAACGCCCTAATTCAGATCCTTAATTCTCCTAAACAACCTAAGAAAAGCTGATCCAGAAGGACGTCTAGCCTGTGTCCGCCCCTCATCACTCCAAGACCCTTATCGGCCGTAACCTCGAAATCCTGTGCACTAGGACAATGGGGTTTGACCCTTTAGGACGATTGTGCGACGCTGGTTCGGCTCCTTAACTATGGCCCCAATGGCAGACAATCGATGCATCTCGTGTGGAAAACGGAAGGGGCGGCGGACCTGCCCAGCGTTGAGTGGGTTGATTTGCCCCACATGCTGCGGCACGAAGCGCTTGCACGAAATAGCATGCCCGTCAGATTGCACCTATCTGGCAACCGCCAAACAACACCCACCGGCCTTGGTCCAGCGGCGGCACGAGCGTGAAGCACGCTTTCTCGTACCGTTAATTCAGGACTTATCAGAACGGCAATATCGACTATTCCTATTCGTTCAGGGCGTCATCGCGCGTCACCGCCCTGAGGCGCTTCAGCGATTAACGGACCTAGATGTCGCTGACGCCGTTCATGCGCTGGCCGCCACACTCGAAACGGAACGACGTGGCATCATTTACGAACATAGTGCATCGTCATTACCCGCTCAGCGCCTAGAACAAGACCTGAAAGCAGCCATCGAAGCACAGCGGAAGAATGGGCCAACCTCGCTCGACCTCGACTTTGTTACCGTCTTACATCGTACCGAGCGGGCCTGCCGGGACGCAGGAGCTGCATTGGGTGGCGGAGATGGTGCCTACCTTCACCTTATCCTAGACGGTATTCTGCGCAGTATCGCTGAGCATGCCGTGGAGTCCAAGCCGCACGGTCAACAACAAGGTTCGACAATGGCTGAAAACTCCCCTAGTTCTGAGAGTTCTGATCCCCCCTCAAACACAGCCAAAAGTCTAATCGTGCCATAGCCGCTGGCGCACCTCTTCTCGAGTGCTATAATTACTGGTTCGTTCGGGGTGCTACGGGAGCGCATCGCGTAGGTGGTCCGGGGCGTTCCCGACGACATCAAGGAGAAACCGAAATGGCGCGACGGTGTGAAATCTGTGGCAAGGGTCCTAGGGTGGGCCGTAACGTCAGCCACGCCCACAATGTGACCCCGAGGCGATTCCAGGCAAACATTCAGATGGTTCGGGCGATAATCAAAGGAAGCGTCAAACGGATCCGTGTTTGTACCCGCTGTCTGCGCTCCGGCAAGGTCGCTAAGGCAGCCTAGTAAGGCAGCTCCCCCATGCGGCAAGCCATCCACACACAGGACGCACCCCAAGCAATCGGACCTTATTCGCAGGCTATTAGGGCCGGTGAACTTCTGTTCGTATCTGGCCAAATTCCACTGGACCCGTCAACCGGAGAAATGGTGAAAGGCGATATCAAGGCACAGACCGAACAGGTCATGAAGAACATCGCCAGCATCCTTGCCGCTGCCAACGTGTCATTCGACCACGTCGTTCGAACAACGATCTTTCTGGCCGACCTGAGCGACTTTGCTGTAGTCAACGAAATTTACGGTAACTACTTCGAGACACCGGAACCTGCCCGAGCAGCCTTCCAGGTCGCACGCTTACCAAAAGACGCTCGGGTAGAGATCGACGCGATCGCTCTGCTCTGATTCTCAGCCCGCTGCCCGTTCGACGTCTAGTACACCGGTAACACCGCGAAGTGACTCGAGCACGCGTTGAAGGTGTTCGACGTTACGGACCTCAACAGTGACGTTAATTCGACCTTGTTGATCGTCACTGGTCGTCGCCTCGATGTTCTTGATATTGGTATCAATGTTTGTGATCCGCGCACTAACATCCGCCAGAATGCCTTGCCGATCTTCGATCTGGATCGCCAAGTGGACGATGTAAGGCGTCGGATCATCATATCTATCCCACACTACATCGATGCGCCGTTCGGGATCATAGAGCAGATTGAGTACATTCGGGCAGTCCGTAGCGTGGACCGAGACGCCCTTACCGCGCGTGATATAGCCGACAATCGATTCATCGCGAATCGGATTGCAACAACGCGCACGGAACACCAAAAGATCGTCGAATCCGCGCACTGTGATGCGATCTTTACTTGACTGATCGTTTGCCGCTGGTGAGGCTGAGACTTCGTTCTTAGCCTCCTGGTCAGACAGGTCACTCTCGGGCACGAGCTTTCCGAGAACGTGCCTCGCTGCAACCTTCCCATAACCGATTTTGGCGTACAACTCTTCAATTTTAGGAAAGCCGTATTCCGCCGCCAGTCGGGTCGTCGACTGAGCAGTTAGCTTCGACTTAATTTGGATATTGCACCGGCGAGCTTCTCGTTCAAGAAGCTTCCGACCGATTTCCGTGGCGCGGGTTTTCTCCTCGGCATTAATGAAATGACGAATCTTGTTTCTCGCCCGTGAGGTCACCACAAAACTCAGCCAGTCCCGACTCGGGCGACGACCCTGGGTGGTCACAATTTCAACAATGTCACCGTTCTTCAATTGGGTACGTAACGGCACCATCTTCCCATTCAGCCTTCCCCCGGTACATTGGTGCCCGACATCGGTATGCACCGTGTAGGCAAAATCGATGATCGTTGCTCCACGGGGAAGTGCTTTCACCTCGCCGCGAGGCGTGAAGCAGTAGACCTCTTCTGGATAAAGATCGACCTTCAGGCTCTGCATAAACTCCTGAGGGTCGTGGACCTCCTTATTCCATTCAAGCATTTGTCGGAGCCAGAGAAAGTATTGCTCGTCGCGATTAGCGCCAATCCGGCCTTCCTTATACTTCCAGTGCGCCGCGATCCCTTCCTCAGCCACTCGGTGCATCTCTGCTGTTCGGATTTGCACCTCAAATGCGAATCCTCGTTCACTCACTACCGAGGTGTGAAGTGACTGATATCCGTTAGGTCTAGGCATCGCAATGAAATCCTTAATCCGTCCCGGCACGGGGGACCAAGTATGGTGAATGATTCCGAGCGCTGCATAACAATCCTTGGTCGTGTGTGTGACTAAGCGTAGCGCCACCAGGTCGTATACCTGGTCTATGTTGATTCGCTGTCGTTTAAGCTTTTGATGGATACTAAAGAGGCGTTTAATCCGCCCCTCCAGGTACTCAATGGGAATCTTCGCATCGGTGAGCTTAGTCGCGATCGTCTTCCTGAGCTCCTCGATTTGCCCTTCGGTTACGCGCCGGCGGTCTTCAACCTTTATACGCAAGGCCTCGTAGGCTCGAGGTTCCAAATGGTGAAACGCTAGCTCTTCGAGCTCATTCTTTACTTTGCTCATCCCGAGCCGGTTGGCAATCGGAGCGTAGATGTCTTTCGTTTCCTGCGCGATGCGGATCCGGTGAGTCTCCGGTAGATGACCCAGCGTACGCATGTTGTGGAGTCGATCTCCTAGTTTCACAAGGATGACACGAACGTCGTCAACCATCGCTAGAAGCATCTTTCGGAAGTTTTCAGCCTGACGCTCCTCCGAAGATGAAAACGGTATCGTGCCAAGCTTCGTCACGCCCGCTACCACATGCGCTACTTCTGGTCCAAAGCCCTCTTCAATTCGTTCGATAGTAGTTAATGTGTCTTCGACGACGTCGTGGAGCAGCGCTGCCGCAATGGCTACAGAGTCAAGGTGCATATCGGCCAGGAAATCGGCAACTTCAAGTGGATGGCCAAGATAAGGCTCACCCGAACGACGGACCTGGCCTTCGTGCTCCGTAGCCGAGAAGGCATAAGCCCGCCTCAGAAGTTCAATATTGGCATCCGGGCTATTCCGCCGAACTTTCTCGATGAGTTCTTCGAACTGAATCATGACAAGCGGTGTGCCAGTAATGAGATCCGTTGCTTTTGGACCATCCTGACACCATGATAGAGACGGCTCTTGGAGCCGGTCAAGGACGTTAGGGTCCCCCAACCAGTGCGCGGGCAGCCTAGAGACCTATAGAGCCTAGCAGACCGAAATCCCAAACAAACTTGACGGGTCGTTTTTTGGTTCACTATACTGACTCGGTTCAGGGCGTTCTCACGGGGCTTCCCCGGGATTTCTTGCCCACTTTGACCGGGTTTGTGGTCAACAGGTTTCCGTGCTCCAAGTGGAGAGACTCGAGATGCTGTTAAAAGGGGAAATCATGAATATGCGACGGATTATTCCGCGGCTGGCCATTGTGGCAACGCTGAGCGTTTCACTAGTCGGCTGTAACTACTATTCCATGCTCATGGCACGAAAGAACTTCAAGGAAGCGAATGGCCTGTACACGCAGGCGGAGTACGCGGGGGCCGCGCACGCTTACGAGCTAACGATAGCCGACAGCGGCGCGTTCGAAGCTGCGCCAGAGCTCACTGTTGCATATTTCTATCTGGGAAACAGCTACGACCAAATGTATAGACCGAGCATGCGTGGCGAGCCAGAGAATGACGACTTGTTGGTAAAAGCAGTCGAGAACTACCGACTGGCTTCTGAGAAGATTATCGACAACCCGGATATGCAGCAGCTGTCGATGGAATACCTCGTAGCCACTTATGGTCCGGATAAATTGAACAACCCAGGTGCAGCTGAGCCGATCATCCGCAGGATGATCGAGATAAACCCCGACGAGGTCGCCAATCACTTTGCACTGGCACGACTGTATGAAGACTCAGGGCAGGCTGACGAGGCCGAATCAATTCTCAGACGCGTCGTTGACCTCCAGCCTGGCGATCCTTCGGTCTACTTACAATTGGCTGCATTCTTCAACCGTCAAGAGATGTTCGAGGAAACGATTCTCGCGCTCAGAGATAGAGCGAGGATTGAGCCGGACAACCCAGAAGCGTATTACACACTCGCCACATATTTCTGGGAAAAGGCGTTTCGCGACTTCCGATTAAATGAAGAGGAACAGGCAGGGTTCGTTGCGGAAGGCATCGTTGCCGTGGATCAAGCACTCGAGATAAAGGATGACTACCACGAAGCAATGACCTACAAGAACATCCTCCTCAGAATGCAGGCAAACGCCACGACCGACAAGGCAACACAGGATAGCTTGATCGCCGAGGCAGATGCACTTCGCGAACGGGCAAACGAACTTCGTGTCGAGCAGGTGGAGCGAGCTGTCGCTGCTGCTGCTGCCTCCACCGGTGGTTAATCAATATTTGCTCGCACACGGGCACAAACGGCCGGCTTCCTTTTGGGAGGTCGGCCGTTTTTTCTAGGCCTTCACCACCACACCTCAAACAAGTTGCGGTCTTCGTCTGTCCGACAACACCTAACATCGATTAAAGATTCCTTCCTGCTAACGGAAGAATGTCATAGCCGTTCGAATAGCTATCTGTATCAAACACGAAAGGAAGCTGATAAAAAATGAGAAGAATATCTAGGTATTAGAACCCAATTGACCTAAACGGCCATATTTAAAGCAATAACCAACCCTCTTGCCCCCTCGATCTGAGATTAGAGTTATCAATTTGCACGAGGATCGCACTTCGGCAATTACTGTGATTTGCTGGACACACTCACACCCTTCGGGTCACCTACCGTCGGTTGCGCGAGAGCTTGTATTCTTTTCGCAGGCTATACGAGAATCAAGTTTATTGAAGGTTTCAGTCTTAACTCGATGATTCTGGTCTGGTAGGAAAATAATACATACAAAAAACGGCGCGTGCACACAATGTGCACGCGCCGTTCAAATCGACCTGCAGGGTTGAGCCTAGTTTCCCCCACCACCCGTTACACCAGCCGCCAGACGCATACCATCGGTAACGATGCCGACCTTGTCAACACCCGCACCTTTCGCCGCGTCGATAACGTCGATGATCTCACCGTAGCGCAAGGAGGCTGCTCCAGCAATGAACATCGTCTTGTCCTTCCGCTGCTCAAAGATGGTTCGCAGACGAGAGGCTACCTCGCGGAGTTCAACCTCTTGTTTATTCACTGACACACGACGATCGGCGGTGTATTCAAGCACAATCTGACTGGTATCAGGCTGTGCTTGATTCGCTGAGCGTGTCTCAGCCGGAAGGTTAATATCAACACCCTTCTGAGTAAGCGGAAGCGCGGCCATGAAGATAATAAGCAGCACGAGAAGCACATCGATCATCGGCGTGACATTCATGTCAATCATGGGTTCGCCGTGCGAACCCTTGTTCGGCACTTCTTCCATTCTTGCCATTACTGGTCACCTCCAATGCCTGCCCGCAGCCGGCGATCGACGATAAGACCGACGTCCTCAATACCAACCCGCCGCAACTCATCCATGACTGTCATGATTGAGCCATACGGCGCATCTTCGTCGCCTTTAATCAAGACAATCCGTTCACGCGTCTCTTCGAGCGCGCGCTGGATGCGAACCAGCATCTCAGTTTCAGCCACCTGGACGGAATTGACATAAAACCGCCTGTCGGCAGTTATCGACAGTACCGTCTGGCCCGACGTCTCCGGTTTGTCGACGGAGTTCGCTGCCTGTGGCAGCCGAAGATCGACACCTTGCTGCAACATTGGGGCAATGAGCATCATAATGATCAGGAGCACCAGCATCACGTCAACCATTGGTGTGACGTTGATGTCGGACTTGACCCCGCCTTTGGCGCCGCCCAGGTCCATAGACATAAAGAATCTCCTTGTCTGTTACGCAAACACGCACGCCCCCCAGCCACGCCATGGCACCAGTCTTGGCACCATGGCAGGCGTGAGCGGACAGACTATTACGCCGTCTTCTTGATGAAGTAGTCGACCAACTCAGATGCCGAGTTGTCCATCTCGACGTTGAAGTAATCGACTATGCCGGTCAAATAGTTATAGAACCAAACCGCCGGAATGGCCACAACGAGCCCGAGCGCGGTCTCCACAAGCGCTTCCGCGATACCCGCAGACACCGCACCGATACCACCAGACCCAGTCGACGCAATGCCGACAAAGGCGTTGATAATACCGACAACAGTGCCAAGCAAGCCAACAAACGGCGCCGTTGAACCAATGGTCGCCAACGACGAAACACCCTTCTTTAGGTCGTTGCCTGTCAGGGCCGTTGCACGCTGAATCGCTCGTCGTACAGTATCCAGCATGTCGTCACGTCCCAGTCCACTACCAGAGTCCTGCTGGAACTGATACTCCGAAATTCCCGCCGTGACGACTTTGGCCAAGTGGCTGTACTTGTACTCCTCCTTCTTTGAAAGAGCAATCGCTTCCTTCAAGCTACCAGCCTTGAGGTGCTTAGCCACCTGCGGTGCATACTCTTTCGACTGTACCCGAGCCTGCCTGAAGGTAAATATCCGTTCAACAGCCACACCGACCGACCAGAATGACATGAAGAAGAGGACGTACGCGACCGCTTTCGCGACCCAACCCATCTGCCCCCACATCTCCACCAAATTCATTCCACTACCTTCCATCGCCAATCCTCCCGTCTAAAAAATAAATTGTTCCGACCTCCGGCGAGTGGGCGCTAGCACGGCCCCACTTCCACTTCTTCATAAAATTCTTGTCTCTCAAATCCGTCGACCGTAGCACGTTACTGCAACGTGAAATTCACCGTCACCGTCATGATGACTGGAACGGGAATCCCATTCAGAAGCGTCGGCGAAAACTCCCACTGTCGCACCGCTGTCAGAGCGGCCGCATCAAGTAGGGGAATCGAGCGCAACACATTGACATCAGTCACGCGACCGTCCGCTCCAATAGTCGCTTCGATAATCACAATCCCTTGCACGCGAGCCGACTGCGCAATCGCTGGATAGAGCGGAGCCACGTCGCGGGTCTTCGCCGGCGGCCTAATGTTGCCACCCACACGGATCGGCTCAGCTGGTGGTGGTGGTGGTGGTGGTGGTGCCAAGTCTAGCCCACCAACGACGCCGCCTACGATACCGCCAGCGACGCCACCTTCAACACCACCGACAATCCCCGTATCGATGGTGATACCGGTTTCAGCAGTGATTTGTTCAGGAGCCTGAACCGGCGCGGCGTCCGGGGTGATCTCCGGTGGCGGCGCTCTATCCACCGAAGCTGGTGGTGGTGGTGGTGGTGGCGGCGGTGGTGGCGGCGGCGGCGCAGCCACGAAAGCCATCATCGTTGGTGGAGTCGGCAGGATGTCAGCCGCCATTAGCGGAACGATCACAACCGCACCAACGAGAACGACGTGCAGCAGAATCGACACCGGCACGGTGTACCATTTCTGCGAGCCTACCCTTATCTGGGGGTTGGCAATGTCGCCAAACATCTCAGCCAATATCGACCTCCTACGCGCCGCATCAACGAATGAAGCGGCACAAGACCGTCCATTTTAAGCAGAGCGAAAAACCTGCGTCAACTAATAAACTCTACAAAGTCCAAGTCGCATGTTCCTAAATCAACAATCAGTTCCATCACCAAGGCTTCAACGAAAAAGATTTGACAATTTGACAGCTCAAAATCAAGAGGCACTCTAAGAGCAGAACCCTCCAAGACTCATTAAATCATACCTTTAGAGCCTCACTGCATCCAGCCGACCACTAGGGGGGCAAAAATGACCGACACGATGCTCATCAGTTTGATAAGAATATTCAAACTTGGACCTGCTGTGTCTTTAAAGGGGTCTCCAACCGTATCTCCAATGACCGCTGCTTTGTGCGGCTCGGATCCCTTGCCGCCCAAATGACCCTCCTCAATATACTTTTTCGCATTATCCCAGGCCCCACCGGCATTGGCCATCATCAACGCCATGAGGACGCCGGTTACCAGCGAACCAGCAAGGAGCCCACCCAGCCCAGCGACGCCAAGGGCAAAGCCCGTAGCGACGGGCGCGATAACGGCTAATAAGCCCGGCATCACCATCTCCCGAATAGCGGCCTTTGTCGAAATTGAAACGCATTGCGCTGAGTCGGGCTCGGCCTTCCCCTCCAACAGGCCAGGAATCGTTTTGAACTGTCGCCGGACCTCTTCGATCATCTTATTGGCCGAGCGTCCAACTGCGTTCATGGTTAACGCCGAGAAGATGAATGGCAACATTCCACCGATAAACATCCCGAGCAAAACGTTTGGATTGTCGAGGTTGAGGCTGAGTAAACGTTGGTCGAACGAAGCGGAGCCGCCTGCCGCCTCAACTGCAGCATCAGCGGTCGCTCGATACGTGCTGAACAGTGCCAACGCCGTTAGAGCCGCCGACCCAATCGCGAATCCCTTTCCGATGGCGGCCGTTGTGTTACCAACTGCGTCCAGCGCGTCGGTGCGTTCTCGCACAAACGGTTCACATCGACTGAGTTCAGCGATGCCTCCAGCGTTGTCCGCCACTGGACCGTAGGCATCAACCCCCAAACTGATACCGAGCGTTGATAGCATCCCAACAGCAGCAATGGCGATGCCGTAAAGCCCAGCCCAACCGAAACTCAGGAAGATCGCCAGGCAAATCACTAGAATCGGCCCCCCACACGACATCATGCCGATTCCTAAGCCGGCGATGATATTAGTGGCCGGACCAGTCTCCGACTGCTGAGCAATCCTCTGCACTGGCGCGAGATCCTTTGCCGTGTAGTACTCGGTTAACTTGCCGATCGCCACACCAGAGGTTAGCCCCACGACGACACACCAAAGTATCGCGAGTGGTAAGCCCATTACGGAAACCAATCCAGCAGTAGCAAAGAGGACCAGGATTGACGCTGTGAATAGACCGCGGTTCAGAGCACCCTGAATAGCCTTCTCGTTGTTAGTTCGCACAGCGAACGTACCGACGATTGAACACAGCACGCCGACACCCGCAAGTACGACCGGAAACAAAACCAAGCTATTCTGTACTGTCCCGAAGTCGCTTGCCGATAAGCCCCATAACTCCTGGGCCGATGGTGCCGTCATCGCCCACGCAAGGGCAATCGAGGAAATAATGCTTCCTACGTAGGATTCGAATAGGTCAGCACCCATGCCCGCTACGTCGCCAACGTTGTCGCCCACCGCGTCGGCGATGGTCGCCGGATTGCGAGGATCGTCTTCGGGGATACCCGCCTCTACTTTGCCGGAAAGGTCAGCACCAACATCGGCTGCTTTGGTATAAATGCCCCCGCCCACACGGGCAAAAAGCGCGATTGACGAAGCTCCAAGCGACAAGCCGAAGAGCGACTCGATGGCCGCAGCTCCAGCTCCATCTAGTCCTCCAAATGTTGAGTACAGGATCGCAATTCCTAGCGTGCCAAGCGCCACAACGGTCAATCCCATCACCGCACCGCTACAAAACGCCACTCTCAGCGCGCTTCCAAGACTAGTCTTTGCAGCTTGAGTCGTTCGAACGGCCGCACTAGTCGCAGTTCGCATACCGACCCAACCGGCACTCGCTGAAAGTACAGCTCCAACAAGGAAACTGATGGCCGTCGTCATGCCGCTCCTGGGCAGGAAGACCGCAAGAACTATAAACATTACCCCGACAAACACGGCTAGTACGCTGTACTCGACACGTAAGAAGGCCATGGCTCCGCTTCGAATGAGAGCCGCTATACTTTGCATCCGCTCATTACCAGCATCACGCTGATTGATTTGCCGAACAAGAACGAAAGCAAAAATGGCCGCGCACAACGGGGCGCCCAAGCCGAACATCAAAAAGAGCCGTTGTTCCATTGATATTTCCTCTCGGTCACACCTCTTACCGACACCGTTACCACGCCAAGAAACCCGTCAATGTAACAATCCAGTCTCGTATGTGTCAATCGCGTTCACACAAAAAACACCACGTTAGGAGCCATCAAGCTTCCTTCGTCCACCCATTCGGGCTGGCGTGACAGGTCTTACTGGCTCGGATTAGGCAGGCAAGCGATCAGAGAGGCTCTGACGCCTGACCATCGGACACTTGCTCTGTGTCCGCACGGACAAGATCAGCAACAGCCATCCCACCGGTCAGAAAAATCCTAATCCCTTCTTGAACCGTAATATTAGGAAAGCGGGCAAGCCGACTCGGGTAGATTCGAATGTCTCCTAAGTATAAGTGGTTGGTCGGAACATAAATCGCCATGAGTCGTTCGGCTCCGAGACCACGGTCAAGGTCGAACTCTTTGGTTAGAAATCCGAGGACGAAACCGCGCTCTAGGTCCTCGACAATGACCACTCTTTTGAATCCATACTCATTGTCAGGGGAAAAAGCCAACATGAGTTGTTTTACGGGCGCGTAGACCGTCTTAAAAATCGGCACCCGCATCAGGTATTTCTCTGCGCGCTCCACCAGCCGACGGCCAAGGACGTTGGTCGCGACCGCGCCGACGATAAGCATCCCTGCGATCGTCGCGAGCAAACCTAGGCCCGGCACCTCCTGCCCCAACCAGCGGACCAGATATGGGCCCATAAGACCATCAATCCACTGGAACATCCAAACCAACGCCACAACGCTCACGATGAGCGGTACGGTCACGAAAAACCCCGCGATCAAACTCCGACGGAACCATTGCATTGAGTCAACCAGTTCTGATCAAATGATGACCGAATCTTCCAGACCCATGGTGGAAAAACTTACGCACCCCAGAGCCAGACCAATACCACGCCGGCCAGCACTAGACGATAGATCGCGAACACATCAAGCGAATGTTTGACAATATATCGCAGGAACCAAGCAATCACCGCGTAACCCACGACAGCCGACACTACAAGACCAGTCAGAAACCAGACAAACACCGAGCCCGTTACCTCACTAGGTTCGAGTGTGATCGCAGTGTGCCCAACAGCTGCCATGATCGCCGGCAACCCCAATAGAAAAGCAAAGCGAGCAGCCGCTGAGCGAGAGAGGCCTAAGGACATACCAACTACGATTGTGGCACCCGACCGTGAGACGCCTGGAATCAGTGCTATCGCCTGAGCTACACCCATCGCCAGCGCCACCAACCAAGTCACCGTTCGTCTGTCGCCGATTCCACGCGGCATTCGTTCAACAAGCAAGAACGCGACGGCGCCGAGTGACAGTGTGAATACGGTCACACCAGGAGTGCGGAGTGACGATTCAACGACATCTTCAAACGCTAAGCCACTAACAGCAATAGGTAGGGTTCCAAGCACAAGCATTTGCACTTGGCGACCAGCGTCTCCAGGCGATGTCGAGAGCACACGCGGCAACGACCAAGCCATAGCCGTAAGGTCGTGCCAGAAAAACACCACGACGGCTAAAAGAGTCCCGAGATGACAAGCGACATCGAACGCGAGCCCAAATTGACCGATGTCCCATCCAAGAAGCTCTCTGACCAACAATAAATGAGCTGAACTAGAAACCGGTAGGAACTCCGTGAGCCCCTGAATAACACCAAGGAGGGCGGCAATGAGCATGCTCAGGGGGATTGACTCAACGGACTACGAGGCTCGAATTTTCATTTTCTGCCGCCGGGACCGTTTCTTCCCGCCCGGCAGCCCAGGTGCAGTAGAAACTCGCTGATTAGCACGGTGTTCACTCACGAAAACAGCTGTGCTCGCCGCAATAAACACTGTTGAGTAAGTACCGCTAATGATGCCGACCAGCATCGTAAAAGCAAAGGCATGTAGCACCTCACCCCCGAAGAGGAACAGGGCTAAAACAGCCAGCGACGTTGTGGCCGAAGTAATAATCGTCCTAGCCAGAGTCTGATTCACGCTCCTATTGACAACCAGCTCAAGCTTGTCTCGACGCATTGAACGCAGGTTCTCGCGCACCCTGTCGAAGATAACGATCGTGTCGTTGACCGAATAACCAGTGATTGTCAAGATAGCTGCGACAACATTCAGCGACAGCTCGTAGCCGAAGACCGTCAAAAAGGTCAGTGTGACGAGGATGTCGTGGAACACGGCAGCAATCGCGCCTACAGCGAAGGTAAACCTGAACCGGATACCGACGTAGATCAGTATGCCTGCCAACGCTGCCAGCGTGGCATAGATCCCTTTCTGCTGCAGTTCCCGACCAATCACAGGCCCCACGATGTCGGTGCTCTGCACCTCAAACTCTCCTAACGCAGCCGACTCAATCGCTTCAACAACAGAGTTAGCGCCCTGTTCCAAGCTGGCTCCGGCTTCTTCAGCAATTTGTGGGAGCCTTATGAGCACCTCGTTCTCGGCTGGATCACCATACTGCTGGACGACCTTCTCGCCCTCGACACTGGATAAGGCTATTCGGACTGCCTCTTCGGGTGTTCGTTCCTCGAAGCGCAGGACAACAGCCGTTCCACCTGAGAAGTCAATACCAAGCGGTAAGCCGCCCCCAAACCAAATCGTGCTCACGCCAACGAGAATGACAATGGCCGACACTACAATTGCCTGCCACCGCCAACGGAAAAAATTGATATTCGGAGTCCTAAAGATCTGCATATGTCAAATACTGAGTCTCGCCACTCGTCGACGAGCAAGAATTGTCTCAAACAGCGTCCGCGAGACGAACACGGCCGTGAAGACGTTGGATAGCAGCCCAAAAAAAAGCGTGGTCGCAAACCCTCGGATTGGGCCTGTGCCAAATTGGAACAAGAATGCCGCAGCAATTAGCGACGCGACATGTGTGTCGAGGATGGTCAGAAACACACGGTCAAACCCTGCCGCAACCGCGAGCCTGACATTTTTCGCGGCTGCTAACTCTTCCTTGATCCGCTCAAAGATGAGTACGTTTGAATCAATACCCATTCCAATCGTTAAGATAAATCCGGCAATACCAGGAAGTGTCATTGTTGCGTTCAGATACGACATCACTCCCAGTAGAATCAGCAGGTTGAGTGCTACCGACAAGATTGCGTTAATACCGGCCAACTTGTAGTAGACGAGCATAAAAAATGCCACGAGCAACAGTCCGGTCACGGACGCAAGAATTCCAGCACGCACAGAGTCCGCACCGAGCGTCGGGCCGACCGTGCGCTCTTCTAGATAAGTGAGAGAGGCCGGCAGCGCACCCGAACGAAGCACAAGGCCGAGATCCGCAGCCTCTTCTTGACTGAAGTAGCCGGTAATTCGTCCCTCGTCCGTAATCCGTGATTCGATACGCGGTGCGGAATATACCCGACCATCAAGAATGATCGCCAACTGACGACCGATGTTCTGGCTGGTGATATCCCCAAATTTTCTGGCCCCATCACCATTCAACAAGAAACTGACCGCAGGTTGGTTATACTCGTCAAGCGTAGAACGCGCAGTTCGCAGGTCCCTCCCGGTGATCGCGGCTACTCGACGCACAAGGTAAAAAACAGACTGGGGTGCCGCACCAGGAGTGAGCGTGTCGTCTGTACCCGGCACCACCTCCATCCCATCTGGCAACCGCCCTCCGTTGGCTTGCAGTAAAGTCTCTCGCGATATTGCTGGACCCTGCTCAACAAGTTTTAGCTCGAGAAGCGCCGTGGAACGAATAATCTCTTTAGCACGCGCAACGTCACTGACACCTGGCAACTGAACCAGAATTTGGTCTCCACCAACACCGTGTGGCGCAATGATTGGTTCGTTGACACCCAGTTCGTTGACGCGCCGTTCAATGGTCTGCAGCGCCTGCCGAACGGACTCTTCACGTAACGATACGGCCATATTAGGCCTCATCTCGAACGCGTACCGACCGCCGGCACCGGACTCCCGGCGATAGACCACCAGTAGTTGCTCGTCGGTGATCGCTCGAAACTCGGCGTCCTGCGCAGGAGAGATACTCTCAATGCGAAAACGCGTCGGGGATTCCATCGCCATCGCACCAACCCCGATGCTTCGCACTTCCAGCACCTCGCGCACTCGCTCCATACTTGTCTCAGTTTCAATGCGGAGCGCATCGTCAGTCTGTACGCGGAGAACCATGTGGACCCCACCCTTCAGGTCGAGCCCTAGACGAACTTTTTCCCCTGGTGGGTACACGGACCATCCTGCCAAAGCAACGATCCCAACTATCGCAAGAAGTTTCCAACGAAGATTCTTATTCATTCACTTTACCGAGTCGCACGCACAGCGACTCTATTCGATTCAGTTTTGTCCGGAATCCTTGACTACCGGCTCCTGCCCCTGGTAGCCACCGATGGCCGCCCGGGCAATGTCGACTCTGACTTTCTCAGCAATCTGAACCTGCACCGAGCGTTCGTCGTTCAGCTTCGTGATAATGCCATATAGGCCACTAGTCGTGACGACGCGATCGTTCACCTTAAGCGCCCCCTGAAAATCCTGTACCTTTTTCTGTTTCCGCTTCATTGGTAACAAGATCACGAAATAAAAGATCGCTAAAATCATAGCGAAAGGCACAAACTGCAGCCAGACACTCCCGCCCGATTCACGCGGAGCGCCCATCGCCACAACTAGTGAAGGATCGTTAAACATTGAATACCTCATCATTGGTCACCCGTCGTGCATGGAATCCTCAGCAGCTTTGCCTAGTCGACGCGTGTCTTTCAGTCAGTGTCCGTTCAGGCCTTGACCGTTGGTAGTCAGGAGTCGAGCAGGCGGAATTCCTGTCTGAGTGTTTCCAGCGTTCCGAGCTTTATACATTCCCTAACCCGCCGCATTGTGTCAAGGTAAAAGTGGAGATTATGCAACGTGTTAAGGGTCGACGCTGACATCTCATCAACAAGGTAAAGATGTCTCAAATAAGCCCTCGAGTGACGTTGGCAGGTGTAGCATTTACACTGCTCATCCGGGGGTCTTATGTCGTCGACGAACCGTGCCTGTTTGATGTTAAGACGCCCTTTGGAAGTGAATAGCTGTCCGTTCCTGGCGTTTCGTGTCGGAAGGACGCAGTCAAAAAGGTCGATACCCCGCGACACGGCTTCAACAAGGTCAACAGGGGTGCCTGCCCCCATCAGATAACGTGGACACCCCTCCGGAAGTCGTGGTGCTGTCTCGCCTACGACCTCGTACATAACCTGCACGGGCTCACCGACACTGAGCCCTCCAATGGCGTAAGCGTCAAAGCCCAGTGAGACCGTTTCCCGTGCACTGATCACTCGAAGTTTGTGGTCAACACCTCCCTGCACGATACCAAATTGTACTTGTCCGGGATTAACCCCGGCACTGTTTTCACGGAGGCTCTTGAAGCGCTGACGAGCGCGCTGTGCCCACCGGAGTGTCCGCTCCATCGCGCGACCTAGGTCAGATGCGTCGCAAGGATAAGCAACGCACTCGTCAAAAGCCATTGCGACATCTGAGCCGAGTGCCCACTGAAGATCGGTTACTCCCTCCGGCGTAAGCAGGTGTTCTTCGCCATCTATATGGGATCTGAAGCGCACCCCCTGTTCATCAACTGTTCGTCGTGAAGCGAGACTGAACACTTGATAACCACCGCTATCCGTCAAAATAGGCCGGTCCCAGCCAATGAATCGGTGCAGGCCGCCCAACTGTTCAATGAGGTGAGTGCCGGGTCGTAGGTGTAGGTGATACGTGTTGGCTAAAATCACCTCGGCTTTCATACCGAGCAGGTCCCGATGGGTCATGGCCTTGACAGTGCCGCGAGTGGCTACCGGCATGAAGGCGGGCGTATGTATGACACCGTGTGGCGTCGACAACCTGCCGCACCGGGCATCACCGTCACGCTCGGTAACTTGAAAGTCGAAGACGCCGCTCATTAGGCGTATACTATGCGAGTTTTTTGAACAGGATAGGCGATTCCCATTTTAGTTTGAAGTGACAAAGCGGTGACACGGATGCGGATCGGCGTACTCTTCGGTGGGCGCTCCGGCGAGCATGAGGTCTCGCTAGCCTCCGCGGCCGCTGTCGTTCATCATCTAGACCCGAACCGTTACGAGCCAGTTCCAATCCTCATTAGTAAAGATGGACGATGGAGCCAGCCCGAGCGTCCACCGACAGTCGTTAAGGCTTCAGAGCTAATTGAACATGCACGTTTGAGAGCAGCTGGGACTGTCCCAAATCACCAAGATGACATTCCAGGCCGGCCTAAAATCAATGAGCCATCTGCGATGGTTCAAGATCTTGCACTCGATGTAATCTTTCCAGTTTTACACGGTCCCTACGGCGAGGACGGTACGGTGCAGGGTCTGTTGGAGATGATTGACATGCCCTACGTCGGGGCGGGTGTTCTGGCTTCGGCGGTGGGTATGGACAAGGCCGTAATGAAACAACTGTTCGCGGCGAACAATTTACCTCAAGTCGACTACCGCATTATTCTGCAATCTGACTGGACCTGCACACCGGACGCGATCTGCAAAATGATTGCCTCCGAACTCGGCTTTCCAGTGTTTGTCAAACCGGCCAATCTCGGTTCAAGCGTCGGTATCTCCAAGGTCACATCTGCAAACAAACTGAAATCTGCAATGGCCTATGCGGCGGAGTTCGATCGAAAGGTTGTCGTCGAGCAGGCCGTGCCGAGCGCGCGGGAAATCGAATGTGCTGTCCTCGGTTACAATCAACTCGAGGCTTCGATACCTGGAGAGGTGATTCCATCGCGAGAGTTCTACGACTACGAGGCAAAATACGTTGACGAAGGTTCGGCACTCCGGATACCGGCTCCACTTGACGCTGAGCTAACCGATAAGGTGCAGCACCTCGCTGTGACCGCGTTCAGAGCCATTGATGGTTCAGGAATGGCCAGGGTGGATTTCCTTTTGAATGACGAGACGAAGGAACTGTTCGTGAGTGAAGTAAATACGATTCCAGGGTTCACAACGGTCAGCATGTATCCTAAACTGTGGGAGGCGAGCGGAGTGGCGTATGTCAAGTTGTTGGATCGGTTAATACAATTGGCATTGGAAAAGCATGCTGCCAAAAAATTGTTACGGATGAGTTTCCCGTGATGAGTTTTTTACATCGAGCGGATCGCGTAGGACAGAGAGTGGACAGGTCGCTCGTCACAAAAAATACAGTCGTGCAGTCTATCGACCGACATACCCTGTTGTGGGTACTTCGGCAACACTTTTTTGACATTTTGTGCACTTTGTCCTTGACACTACATTTTTCTTATCAATAATCTATATGTTGTATGAGGGAAGTTCACTAGCTCTACCTATTGTGTTGGCTCGTTAGCTGTTAATCGTCGTAGATGGACTCCTAAGGGGATAACAATGGCGAAGAAGAAGGCAAAAAAGAAGAAGGCTGCGAAGAAGAAGGGCGCGAAGAAGCGCTAATTCTTTCGACAATCTGTATGGGGGTGTCAGCAACAGCGACACCCCCTAATTTTTTGTGCACGTCGAAATCTCCGGATGAAGGGGGGGATACGCGACAATGGCGAAGAAGAAAGCTAAGAAGAAGAAGAAGGCGGCAAAGAAGAAGGGCGCAAAGAAGCGTTAAGAGTGCCTTCCCGCGTAATGAAAAAGGGGGCGATCGTCGCCCCCTTTTTCATGTACATGATGCTTTCGGCGTCACTCTAGTCCTGTCATCGAAACTCCATCCCACACACGGGTTCGCCGAATAACGTCCCATTGGTTCAGACCGTCGACGACCGCCATTCCGTCCACAACACGCCCGATGACCGTGTAATGCCCATCGAGCTCAGGCTGAGGCGTGAGTGCAATGAAGAACTGGCCCTCTGCAGTTTCTGGCTCCTCCCCTTGCAGTGTCAGTCCTACGGTACCGCGAAGTATCGGTCGTTCACTCAGCTCATCTCGCAAGGTGATACCCGTACCTCCAAATCCGTCGCCACGGGGGTCTCCACCCCTCACCAGACCATTTGCTACTACATCGTGAAACGGCACTCCGTGGAAATACCCGTTCCCAGCCAGCTCCGCGAAACGATTGCTCGATAGGGGGGCATCAAGTACCAACAATTCAATCTGAATCGTTCCCGCGTCCGTTTCAAGGTACACCTGCGGAGACACTGTAGGAACGGCCAGTGTCAGAGCCTCTTCAAAGTCGAGTGCTGGCAACGGACGGATTCTGCCCCCGTATGGCTTGGTGGCCTCCTCAGCGTCCAACACTTGCGCCGCATGTGTTCGCACAGACCAATCCGAATCTTTCAGCGCTGCATGCATTAACTCCTCAGAAACACTGCCCCCGTAGGCCACAATCGCCTCGACGATGGCACGCCGTAAGACTGCCCTCTCTCCTTCTTGGCTGATCTCATAGGCCCGCTTCAAAGCCAAGGCTCCTTCAGTCGATGTATGCACGCCGAGTTGCTGTGCCGCAGCCCTTCCCATCACAACATCGTCATTTGCCAAATACTGAAGCGCGACCTCGGTAGCTCTAGATGCATCTAGGCCTCTGAGCACGAATGGCAACACCCGGCGGTCGGGGTCGTCCAGCATCGCCTCAAGACGCGCCATGGCCAGGTCAGAATTCATTGAACTGAGGATGTCCGCGAGGGCCGCGCGGACACTCCAATGCGGGTCACCGTCGAATCCCGACAGCATAAGAACAAATGTTTGAGAATCGAAATTCGCCAGTCCTCGAAGCGCTTCCACCCTAATCGCTGAGCGCGGATGTGACAGCAGATCTAGAAACAGGTCCGTTGACTCAGCTCCACCCACTCGCCCGAGCGCCTTCAATACTTCGATGAGTATCGCGAAATCGAGGTCCGGTTCCTGTAGTAGGCGCATCAACGTCGGGATGTTCTCCCGGGCATCCAAATCAGCCAAGGCCCGAACTGCCGACACGATGACCTGGGAGTCGTATCGGCGCGGATCAAGAAGCGGAACCAATAATTCGGCCATTGTGGGATCGCCGAGACGACCCAAACCTCTTGCAGCAAACGAAATTCGATAACTACCGGTTCCTCCAATTAGCTCCGTGAGTGCTCCCGCTGCCCTTAGGTCAGCAAGTTGCTGGAACGCCCAAGCCACAGGCCACCAACGCACTTTTGAAAGATTATTGGTATCAAGTAGCGCCGTCGACAGCGACTCGTACGCCTCAAGACGCGTCAATGCAATCACCCCAAGACGAAAGGCTTCGACAGAAGGGGGCTGGGGATAGGTCATGTCATCGGGTTCTACTCGAGCAGCTATGGAAGCAACTTCCGAGACCATCTGTCCGACGGATGGCGCTGCTTCACGCACCCCGAGCCGACTTAGCGCCTCCGCTGCCCGACCACGCACCAGTGGTTCCTGGTCGCTGAGCGCGGTCATGAGTGCATCAGCGACTTCCTGCTCCCCGAGCAAACCAAGAGAGAACGCGGCCATCTGACGCACGGCGGGGTTCGAATCAGTTAGTGATGCACTAAGTGGTTCCACCGCGTCGGATAATCCGACCCTTCCGAGTGCGATCGCAGATCGTCGTCGTACTCTGGCCACAGGGTCTTCCAGAAACTCGAGCAAGCTGGGTGTCCGAGGAAGAGGCGTGCCAGGCATCAAACCAGGCAGCGGCACCACAGCACCCTCAGGCGGAACGATCACACGTTGATGCTCCAATTGGAGGATGACGGCGAGCTTCTGTCTGGTCGTCAAGGCCGGAGCGACCGTCGGCGGCGCCGTTGCGCAACCGGCCATAAGCAGTGAGAGTGCTATTCCCGTTCCCCCCCAGTGCAAACTTGAGCCGGTCGCACGTTTTCCTTGCAACCCTTGCGCTCCCTCTAGAGGCGGGGTCATGCTACGGGCCTAGAGTCACCGCACGTTCAGTCGCGCGGTCAATTCGTTCCTCGACAACTGACACACCTAGACCGGGCAACGTGGGCACACTGATAGTTCCGTCGCTCTGTAATTCGACCGGAGGTTCAATCAAATCAGGTTCAAAATAGCGACGACTCGCCGACACATCGCCCGGCAGCGTGAAGTTCTGCAACGTTGAAAGATGGATGTTGTGCATCCGTCCGATCCCGCTCTCAAGCATCCCACCATGCCACACAGGAACCCCGTGCTCAGCACACAAGTCATGAAGATGGATCGACTGCGCATGGCCGCCAATGCGACCCGGTTTAATGTTGATGATACGGCACGCCCCCACTGTGAGCGCTTCCGTAGCGTTATGCAGCGTGTGAATCGATTCATCGAGGCAGATTGGGGTACGGAGTCGCCGTTGTAATTGAGCGTGATCATGAACGTCGTCGTAATGTAGAGGTTGTTCGATCATCATTAGTTCATACTGATCCAGAATCGCTAAGTGCTCAGCATCCGCTAGCGTGTAAGCAGCATTTGCGTCAACCATGAGTGGAATTCCGCCAAAACGCTGGCGGACTGAGGCAACGGCCTCAATATCCCAGCCTGGCTTGATCTTCATCTTGATGCGTTTGTACCCGGCTGCCAATTCCGTAGCAACCTTGTCGCCAAGTTGTTCAAGCGAATCTTGGATCCCTATTGAAACACCTGACGCAATCGTGGTGCGGGAACCACCAAGCACCTGGGACAACGGCAGGCTGGACTGGCGCGCATAAAGGTCCCAGGCAGCCATTTCAAGTGCAGCCTTGGCCATGTTGTGTCCTCGCACCTGAGCAAAAGCTGGAAAAACGTCACGAGGATGCGAAAACTCAACACCTAGCCCAAGTGGTACGAGATAGTCCGTCAGGATATGCCAAGCGGTTTTGGATGTCTCAGAGCTATAGAACGGGTCACGATCGGCAACGCACTCACCGTAACCACGCTGGCCGTCACCGTCCACCATTACAACGATGAACTCTCGGTCATGAATCCTTCCGAAACTAGTTTCAAAGAATTGGACGAGCGGCAGTCGGACCAGCCGCAACTCAACCCGGTCAATTCTCATAAAAGTATTATTTACCGTGCGGCAGTTGGACTCCGAAAATCTGGAATCCGTGCCAGTCGGTCGCGAATGCGCGCCGCGGTCGCAACCCCTCGGACATCGGATCATACCATGCGTCCAGAGCTGCCTATTCCAAAGCCCACGTCCTCATTCGTCCTGAAATCACTGCTATACTGAACAGTAGATTGGATTTTCGTCACATTGCCATTGAAGGTCCATTGGGAGCCGGTAAGTCACGGCTCGCCGAGCGACTCGCAGTGCGGCTCGATGCGGCCCCGATACAGGACGGAACTGAGAACCCTTTCCTTACCGATTTTTATGCTGGACGCCCAGGTGCTGCGTTTCAGGCCCAACTATTTTCGCTTCTCGCACGTCACCGGCAGCAAAAGGCATTACAACAGCCCGATCTCTTTAATCAATCAACTATCTGCGACTACTTGTTTACCAAAGACAAGATCTACGCCTACCTAAATCTTGACGACAACGAGCTCTCCATTTACCAACGTCTATACGATCTACTGGTCCAGGACGTGGCCACACCCGACCTCGTCATCTATCTCCAATCGCCATCGGAAGTGTTAAATCGACGGCTGAAAGAAAGGGCTAAGAGAGAGCCCAGGCGTCCGTTACCCGATGCGCGCTATGTTCAGGAGCTCAACGAAGCCTATAACCACTTCTTTTTTCACTACACCGACACTCCGCTGCTAGTTGTAGAGACTTCACAGTTCGACATATCCTGGAATGACGATGCCCTAGAAGATCTCTCACGGCAACTTCGCGACATGGGGCTGGGAACCAGGTATTACGTGCCGCGGACGGGAGAGTGAGTCGTGTTTTCGTGATTAGAGCGCCCAAAACTAGAAGAGCCCATGACCTGACCTTGACCTCTGCCCATAGCACCTTCTAAGCTCGAAACTTCATGCCGTGGTTCAAGCGACGTCGGAAACCGATCGAGTCAAAAGTAGGTCGCGCGAGTCGTGTCCCAGAAGGGCTCTGGGTTAAGTGCCCCGCTTGTGCGCAAATCCTTTATAAGAAGAACCTAGTCGCCAATTTGAGTGTTTGTGCGAAGTGTGGTTTTCATTTCAGATTAAGCGCAGTCGATCGTCTCGAGTCGTTGTTTGACGATGGGTGGGTTGAACACGACAAATCACTCGCTTCAACTGATCCACTCAAGTTCGAAGACACGAAACCGTACGGGGCACGGCTGGAGGCAGGAATGGCATCAACTGGACTCAGGGATGCGATCATCGTTGCTTCCGGGCAGGTCGACGGCTACCCCGCCATCATTGCGGCGATGGAATATGGGTTCATCGGTGGCAGCATGGGCATCGTTATGGGTGAGAAAATTACTCGCGCCATCGAGCGGGCTCTTAAAAATCTGTTGCCTATCGTCATCGTGTCATGCTCCGGCGGTGCCCGTATGATGGAAGGAACACTGTCACTGATGCAGATGGCCAAGATCAGCGCAGCTTTGGCCCGATTAGACCGGGCACGGCTTCCCTACATTTCGGTTCTTACCGACCCCACTACAGGCGGCGTCACAGCCAGCTTTGCGATGTTGGGCGACCTCAACATTGCCGAGCCGAAGGCGTTAATTGGCTTCGCTGGCCCCAGAGTAATCGAACAAACAATCCGTCAGAAATTACCTAAGGGATTTCAGCGGAGTGAGTTCCTCCAAGAACACGGCATGCTTGACGCTGTCGTGGACCGTCGGGAACTTAAGAAAACGCTATCAAGAGCATTTAGGTTTATGGGTGCAAACCGCACTCTGGTGGATACCAGCTCTCAAGAAACAACGGCAGTCGAGAAAGGCCTAGCCGAATCAGCGAATACAGAGCCTGATACCGGACCGGCTGAGTTATCAGTGCCGGATTCACGTAAGGAAACAGATTCAGGCACTGATAGGCCCAACGCAAGCAAGAAGCCCTGAACTTTCTCAGAACCCACACCCTAAAATGGTCAATCTCACACCCTCAGCGGACGTGAGCTCCTACCTGCGTGACCTCGAGAAGTTCGGTATCAAGCTGGGTTTGGACAACATGAACCTACTGTGCGAGGCACTCGCACACCCCGAGCGAACATTCAAATCACTCGTAATTGCGGGCACCAACGGAAAAGGTTCAGTCGCAGCGATGACTGAGGCCGCCCTACGTGCTGATGGATACCACACGGGGCGCTACACGTCACCTCACCTAGTCCGGCTGGAGGAACGAATTTCGATTGCGGGCAAGCCAATAACAACCGGAGAATTTGAATGGGCCGTTGAAACTGTCCGGCATGCAGTCAACCGGCTGCGCCGGGAAGGCCGACTCGAAGTGTCGCCTACATTCTTCGAAGTCACGACTGCTGCGGCCTTCGTCGCATTCAGGCAAGCCGAAGTCGAACTTGCGGTACTAGAAGTTGGTCTGGGAGGTCGATTTGACGCAACAAATGTGGCCCATCCTGTCGGAGTTGCGATTACAACAATTGCTCTTGACCATGAAGCTCAGCTTGGAAAATCGATTTCCGATATTGCGTATGAAAAAGCCGGGGTGATCAAACCGAATACCGTTGTCGTGCTAGGTCAAACGGTGCCTGAGGTCCACGACCTCATTGCAGCGACGTGTCGTGAGCAGGGAGCTAGGTTTATCGACTCGCAACAGGGTATCTCCGTGAATGTCCACTGCACTCCAGATGCCACGCAGCTGTCACTTGAAACTCCCGTGCGGCACTACAACCAAGTCAGTCTAGGCCTTCAGGGCCGACACCAGGCCGTCAACGCGGTCACCACCGTGAGACTGCTTGAAGGGCTATCGTGCCAAGGAATCAAGGTAAGCGCGCCAGCAATTATCTCTGGCCTTACCAACGTAACCTGGCACGGTCGACTGGAATGGATCAAGGTTCCTTCCGGCCGTGTTCTGCTCGATGCCGCTCACAATCCCGCTGCAGCCAGAGTATTAGCTGAATATCTTGCTGAAGTCAGAGATGCTCCTTTGTCTTTCGTGCTGGCCATCATGCGGGATAAGGACATAGCGGGTATCATTGACATGCTGGCGCCGCTCGCAAGTCATATTGTCTGTACAACGATGGACACTGAGCGCGCGATCTCCGCGAGTACCCTTGCGGACTGCGTGCGTGAGCGTTCGCCGAAAACGAACGTAGCCATTGAATCAGACCCACAGGCTGCAGTGGCATTGGCCCTAAGCGATGCTCCTGACACTTGTGCAACAGGATCAATCTTTTTGGTCGGTCACCTCCTCAGTACCATTGAGGCCAACGAGAACATCCGTTGCACTCTAACTGATGACTATGCTGGTTGATGGAGTTTTAGCAACATGTTATTTTCGGCGCATCTTGAAAGCGTGCCGCGTTTCTAATAGGAGTCGCGGCGATCTTGACACCTGCGCTTTGGGAATGACTCGCCGGCTGCCACTCATTCTTATCTGCATCTTAATGTTTCCACTCGCGGGTGTAGCCCAATCACTCGAGGGTTACAACTCTAGGCAATTTCGAATTGAAAGAATCGGTGATAACCATGTGCGCCTGATCGGTGCGGTGGAGATTGAGCGTGACGACTGGAAATTCTTTGCTGAGGAGGTTGAGTTATTTACTGATACGGAGCGATTAGTAGCTAGTGGTAACGTCGTTTATACATCGGCCGACACTAGCCTCGCTGCGGACCGTGTCGAGTTCGATATGAAAACTCGAACCGGTACTTTTTTTGTAGCTACCGGTACCGTTTCGTTAAGAGATGCCGAGATTGAGCGAAGCCTTTTTGGTACTCAAGAACCTGATTTGTATTTTTACGGGAAGACAATTGACAAGCTCGGACCTCGTAAATATCGCATCACGGATGGCGGCTTTACGACTTGCGTACAACCGACGCCAAGATGGCAGCTAACAACGAGTTCGGCCGTGGTGAACCTCGATGATTACGCAATTCTTAAGAACACGGTTCTCAAAGTAAAGGGAGTGCCACTCTTATATCTACCAGTGATGTACTATCCGATCCAAGAGGACGATCGGTCAACCGGTTTCCTGCTTCCCGCGTACGGTAGTTCGACATTTAGGGGACAGTCACTCAGTAACGCTTTCTTCTGGGCAATCAACCGCAGTAACGACGCGACGATCATGCATGATTGGTTCTCGACCGCGGGTCAGGGAACAGGCGCACAGTACCGGTATGTTGGAACTGGCTCTTCTCGTGGTGATTTAACGGCCTATTTCCTCAACGAACCTGCCATTACCCTCTCGGAGGATGAGAATGATGTCATACCGGCAAGGCGAAGCTTTCAGCTGACTGGTGATTTTAACCAATCGCTTGGTTCTAACATTCGTGCCCGTGGACGGGTCGATTACTTCTCAGACGTTACTGTCCAACAAACTTTTCATACGAACGTCCTTGAAGCCTCCCGTCGACAGCGTCGGTTCCTGGGCAACGTTCAGGGTAACTGGGGCAGTTACACCCTGAGTGGAACGGTCGACTGGAATGAAACCTTTTTTGGCGACACTGCATCAACCCTAGTCGGATCGACGCCAAGGATCTCGCTGAGACGAGCTGAGCGGCCAATCGCGCAAAACTGGCCGATTTACTTCTCACTGGGAGCAGAGGCTGGGACCCTAGTCCGACAGGGACGTAGCAATGACCAGGTTAAGGACCTCGGACTAACCCGCCTTGATTTCAATCCGAGAATTCGGATTCCGTTCACAAAATGGCCATTCTTGACAGTGAATACTTCGGTAGCGTGGCGAGGCACCTACTGGACGGAACGATTCGACCCGGAGCAAAGTTTACAAGTCAACGAAGGCATTTTTCGCCAGTATTTCGACTTACAGTCGACCATTACTGGGCCGGTCTTCATGAAAATTTGGGATACCCCTAACAGTGGATATGCTGAGCGTTTCAAACACTTGATTGAGCCAACGGTTACAGTGCAGCGCGCAACGGCGATCAACAACTTTAATCAAATCGTCAAACTCGAAGGAACTGACATGGTCGTGGGCAGCGTGACGCGGCTAGGCTATGGTCTCGTCAACCGATTCTTGGCCCGTCGGCGCCAAGGGGACGCTCGCGAGGTGTTGAGCATTTCACTTCTTCAGAGTTTTTACACCGACGACAGAGCCTCACAATTTGATCGTAGATTTCGGACAAGCTTTAACGGTACAACACCTAGCCGATTGACTCCCATTTCACTGCTCGTACGTAGCAGCCCAAACGACCAAATCAACACCTCGGTACGGGCAGAGTACGACACACGTTTTGGCGCATTTCGCGAGATCAGTGCAAGCGGCACGGTGGCAGTGAGCGATTGGCTCCAGACGACAGGCGGATGGAGCCAGCGCCGATACATCGAGGAGCTTCAGGGATTCAACAATCGCGCGCAACTTAACCACTATCTCAACGCATCGACAGTCATACGTTCCCGTGGAAATCGTGCAGGGGGTATCTACACGTTTAACTACGACATGTTAAGAAACAGCTTTATGCAACAGCGTTTTATGGCTTACTACAACGGCCAATGCTGTGGCATATCCGTGGAGTATCAAACCTTCAACTTTACAGGGCTTAGAGGCTACTACGGACGTCACAGCCGTATACCCGTCGACCGCCGAATCAACGTCTCATTCACCTTGGCCGGTATTGGGTCGTTCTCAAACTTTTTTGGCGCCTTTTTCGGTAATCAGGAACAGCTCCGATGAAAGGTTTGATTCTAAGCGGAGGACGAGGCACTCGCTTGCGCCCCCTGACCTACACAAGCGCCAAACAGCTAGTTCCCGTCGCGAACAAGCCGGTGTTGTTTTACGGCATCGAAGCACTGGCTGCCGCAGGGATCCGTGATATCGGAATTGTCGTCGGCGATACTCAGGCGGAAATACGTGCAGCCGTCCGTGACGGCGCTGCCTGGAATGTTGACGTCACCTATATCGAACAGGACGCGCCACGTGGTCTGGCACATGCCGTACTCATTAGCCAGTCCTTCATTGGCGACGATCCATTTATTGTTTACCTTGGAGACAACCTCCTAGCAAAGGGCATCGTGCCTTTCGTTGAACGTTTTGTCGACGCACAGCCGGCCGCTCAGATCCTGCTTGCGCACGTATCGGACCCAGAAAGGTTCGGCGTTGCAGAGCTTACAGAAGATAACCGTGTGAAAAAGCTTGTCGAGAAACCGGCGGAACCTAAGAGTGACTTAGCTCTGGTCGGCGTGTACATGTTCCAACCGGAGGTATTTCAGGCTGTTCGGAAAATCTCACCTAGTCCGCGTAATGAGTTGGAAATAACCGACGCTATTCAACAGCTCATTGATGATGGTCTAACGGTGACACCGTATATCGTCGACGGATGGTGGAAGGACACCGGCAAACTTGAAGACATACTCGAAGCCAATAGACTAATCCTAGAAACTATGGAGCGAAGGGTCGACGGTGAGGTCGACTCTGATTCCCAAATCGACGGGAACGTGGTCGTTGAACCCGGTGCATCGATCAAACAGTCTAAGGTTCGAGGGCCAGCAATTATCGGTGCAAATGCAAGGATCACGAGTGCCGACATTGGACCATTTACCTCGATCATGAACAATGTCAGAGTCCACGACTCAGCAATCGAGCACAGTATAGTTTTGGAAGGCAGTGACCTTAGTGGGCTTCAAAGCCGGATGACCGATAGCCTAATCGGTAAGAACGTGAAGATTTTGCGCGATCCGGGAACGCCGTCGACGTATCGATTCATGCTGGGAGACAACTCAGAGGTCGGGATACCATGATAGACCGCCAACAGAGGATCATGACCCTATGACGAAAGATCCCAAAGCCTACACCGCAACTGGAACAGTCACAAGAATCGAGGGAGCCAAGACCAAATCACTGCGTCTCATCGCTGATGAGCGAGGTTGGTTGATGGAAATCCTGCGCTCCGACGATACAGAACTCTTCACCAAGTTCGGCCAAGTGTACGTGTCAGCAACCTACCCCGGCGTAGTCAAGGCCTGGCATTATCACAAAAAGCAGATCGACAGTTTCGCTTGTGTCGCAGGCATGGTCAAACTCGTCCTAATCGATACTCGGTCCGGCTCAGCAACCGAAGGGACCGTGAACGAATTCTTCATTGGCTCAAAAAATCCGATGCTGGTGCAGGTACCAGCACTCGTCTACCACGGATGGAAATGCATCGGAACAGAACCTTCACTGGTTGCCAATATTACGAACGAGGCTTATCAGTACTCGGAACCCGATGAATACCGTGTGGAACCACACGGTACGCTTCCCTACGACTGGTCAAGAGTCGATGGTTGAGGTTCTCGTCACGGGTGGCGCAGGTTTCATCGGTAGTAACTTCGTCAAGTTCGCGCTAGATGCTCACCCTGATTGGCGAATCACCACACTCGATAAGCTGACCTATGCAGGTCGGCTCGAGAATCTTCAGCCGGTCAAGGACAATCCCCGACATACCTTCATCCAAGGTGACGTTACAGACCCGATAATCGTGAAGCCGCTGGTCGAGCAAGCCGAGATCATTCTGCACCTTGCCGCAGAGACCCATGTTGACCGGTCAATTGTGAACGCTAGCGACTTCATTATGACTGACGTCTACGGAACCTTTGTTTTACTGGAAGCCGCTCGTAACGCTGAGAAACTTCGACGTTTTATCCAAGTGTCGACTGACGAAGTCTACGGTAGTGTCTCGGAGGGGGCCAGCCGAGAAACCGATGAGATTCGACCAAGCAATCCGTACTCGGCCAGCAAGGCTGGTGCCGACCGTCTCGCTTATAGCTTCTGGGCAACGCACCGCACACCAATCGTCATCGCCCGCGCGTCAAATAACTATGGCCCGAACCAGTTTCCAGAGAAGGTAATACCTTTATTCATCACAAACGCCATTGATGACCACACCGTACCACTCTACGGCGACGGCCTAAACGTTCGCGACTGGCTGCATGTTGATGACCATTGTCGTGCACTCGACCTTCTAATAGCGGATGGCGAACCTGGCGAGGTTTACAACGTTGGTGGTGGTCACGAAATTACTAATATCGAATTGACCCGAGAACTCCTTCGACTGCTAAACAAGCCGGATTCGCTGATTCAGCGTGTCGGTGACCGTCCTGGTCATGACCACCGGTACTGCCTTGATACCATGAAGTTGCGGAAGCTCGGATGGCAGCCAGCGGTCAACTTCGTTCAGGGACTAACCGATACCGTGATGTGGTATCAGGAAAACGAGTCATGGTGGCGACCAGTTAAGGAAAATATTCCCGCATTCAGAACCTACTATCAGGAGTAGTACAGCCATTAAAGCTGATTACGAGCGACCTCGGGCACTGGTCACTGGTGCAGCAGGTTTCGTTGGAAGCCATCTTGTTGACTTACTGGGCAACGAGGGCCTTACAGTTGATGGTTGGCACAGACCAGGAACCGAACCGAATAGGCAACGCGCCCAATCCAGTCTAGTCCGGTGGCTGCCAGTCGACTTACTTAACGCTAGGGCGGTTAGTAAAACGATTGAGGAAAGTCAGCCAGATGTCATTTTTCACTGCGCGGGGGCTGCTCATGTCGGGTCGTCCTGGGAACAGACCGCAAGCACCCTTGCCACAAACGTTCGAGGAACCCATCTCCTGCTCGAAGCGGTCCGGCGCTTACAACTTAAAACAAGAATCGTAATTCCTGGTTCAGCACTCGTCTACCGGTCGTCCAGCTTGGCCCTCGCTGAGGGAGCCCCATTGGGGCCGTCCAGCCCTTATGCCGTGAGTAAGCTCGCTCAAGAGGAACTGGGTATTAGGCTCGCTGAGGAAGGCAGTTGCGCAACTATCCTGACTCGCTCGTTTAATCATCATGGACCTCGCCAATCACCGTCCTTTGCTGCTTCCGGCTTTGCGCGCTGGATTGCAAGAATCGAAAAAGGCCAAGTAGAACCGATTATTCACACTGGCAATCTCGACGCCGTACGAGATCTGACAGACGTACGTGACGTCGTCCGTGCCTACAGAATGCTTGCCAATCATGGTGTTTCAGGAAGAATCTACAACGTCTGTTCAGGCCACGGCTATTCGATAAGAGAGGTGCTGGACAACATTATCGCTCTCGCTCAGGTAAAGGTAAGAGTCCAAGTGGATCCCTCCAAGTTCCGTCCCAACGACACTCCGATACTCTTGGGCGACTCAAAACGGATTCGCTCTGAGCTCGCTTGGACTCCACAAATCCCTCTCAATCAAACCCTTTCTGACCTACTAGATTATTGGCGTCAGGCGTGTGACCGCGAATAACGGCACGAAAGAAGCTCCTAACCAAGGCCGCTAGGAATGAAATCAGCCTTGGAAATGAGTTCTTGACAGAGACAGTCTCAAGCGAATAAAAAACGAATGTTGGGTAAAGCCAGACAGCCAACCCTCATTGGGTTCAAACCAAAAACTCCAAGTCTTCGACAGGTTTCCGACGCGGTCAGAGCCGGTGGTGTTACGGCACTTCCCTCTGCCGTCCTGAGAGGCGATAAGGTCCAATACCAAGAGACAGTCTGCCGGTCAGCCCTAAACAAAGTTATTGGGATGCCTTTCGCGTGGACTCTAAATCCATATCGAGGATGTACACACGGTTGCCATTACTGTTTCGCTCGCCGATATCAATCACACCTAGAACTCGATGCCGGAGACACTTTCTCGTCGGTCATTTTAGTTAAGGTGAACTTTGCTGACGTACTAAGACGAGAACTTAAGCGAGCCGCATGGCGACCTGCTTCGGTCGCCTTTAGAACAGCGACAGACCCGTATCAGCCGATCGAGGGTCGTTACGAACTGAGTCGCCGAACCCTCAAAGTCCTCTTGGATCATCCGACACCCGTTGGACTTATAACCAAGGGACCTCTCGTCATCCGCGACGCCGACCTTTTAGCCGAGCTCGGACGCCGGACGAAATGCACGGTCTATGTCAGCGTGCCGACCACAGATCTTGACGCTTGGGAGAAGCTCGAGCCCGGAACAGCGCCACCTTCACAACGCCTCCGCGCCGTCTCTCAGCTTGCTGCAAGAGATATCGACGTCGGCGTCTTAATGGCGCCACTCATACCAGGCATCACCTCTCAGCGAGCGAAACTTGACGGCACCTTGCGCGCGATCGCGGATTCAGGTGCCAGATTCGTCGGTGCTAACATCTTGCATCTCGATCGCGGAACACGTGATCACTTTATGAAATTCTTAACTGAGAACTATCCAGCTTTACTTAAAGGATACGAACGCCTCTATCGGGGAAAGTATGCCAGGTCGGACTACGCTAATAAGATTCAGGCACTTGTGAACACAATCCAAGCAGCCTACATGCCCAAATACAATCGTTCCGTGAAAGTCCGCGATTCGCAGCAAGCAACAACGAGTGGACGCGGATCAGCTCAGGGTCAAACAAAGCTCAACTGGGGTTGAGAGGTCAATGATTTCAGGCCCACTTCTTGGTGTCTCGATAGGCTGCAATCGTTAGAAACCGGTCTACTCCTCGACCACACGGGCGATCAAACCGGCAAGCATTGCGGCTCGCCACGGCAAGGCTGAAATGTCAATCTGCTCGTGCAGTGCATGAGCTCCCTCTCCAACAGCACCTAATCCGTCCAATGTAGGTATACCCAGCGCCGAGGTTAGGTTGCCGTCCGACCCACCACCGGTACTAAACTCCGTCAAGTCCCGACCAAGGTCGGATGCCACCTGTTTCGCAACCTCATACAATCGGCGTACTGCCGCATTGCGCTCTAACGGCGGTCGGAACTCTCCGTTCACCTGTAGTTGAGTGCGTGGATCGTCAGTCGTGAGACCCGCGAACGCTCGCTCAATCCTGTCAGCGTCAGCCATGGTACGGACCCGGACATCGACCATAGCTTGCGCTTTGTCGGCAACCACATTCGGACGCGTTCCTCCGTCAACTCGACCGACATTGATTGTTACACCAGACTCAACATCCTGTAGCGATTCCAGAGAGACAATTTGTCGTGCAAGCTCGTGCACTGCGCTGGCACCCCGGTCAGGTTCGATGCCTGCATGCGCCGAAACTCCAGTCACGGTCAACTCAAATTGCCCGCAGCCCTTGCGACTTGTTTTGACGGCTCCGCCTGGTCCTGAGGGCTCAAGAACAAGTACTGCTTTGCTGCGCTCTCCCTGTTGCAGAATCACCTGCTGCGAAGTCGCACTTCCTGTCTCCTCATCAGACGTCCACAGCATCGCAACACGCACGGCCTGTGTCGTCCCAACTTCAAGCACAGCCCGTGCCGCTAACACACCAATGGCAATTCCACCTTTCATGTCGAACGTACCCGGACCAAACAGTCGATGCCCCTTCCGCTGCAACGGCATGCGTTCCAATTGCCCCAGCGGCCACACCGTATCGAAATGTCCGAGTAAGAGGACCTGGGTCGGCCCATCGCCGAGTTCAGCAAATAGATGGTCTCCCGCGCTGTCCTGAGGAAGCACCGTGACATTGGCCCCAATATCATTTAGATGTTCAGCTAGAACAACCCCACACCGGTCCACAGCTACCTTATCCGTCGTCGGTGATTCCCTTCTTACGAGCGCTTCCACCATGGTGACCGCCCAATCACTATGGCGTTCACAAAAGGCTTCGTATTCACGAATTCGGTCGTGTTTCACAGCTTGGCTGGTCCTCTCTCCTTGCACCTACGTCTCGACATCTCGATAATAGCAAGAGGATGTCGCGACCGATCTTGACATTTACTGGAATCGCTCTGTTTTTTCTGTTGGTGAGCATTGCTCCATCAGTAATTGCGCAGCCTGATCTGAAATCATCCCATAATCCGACTGCACCGCTTCACAAAATCAAGCCGCCGCTCTCCCGGTCCGCTGAAGCCGAGCATCAGTCACCTCAAACAACCCTAGAGGCGCCAAGTGAAGATACGCTGGGAGTGCCGGTCTATCCAAATGCTCAATATCTAGTGTCCTACGACGCGCGTCGCGGCCAGCAGTATTATCTGTTTGGCACAAACGCCAGTTTCCAGAACATGGTCGACTACTATTCAGCGGTTCTAAATAGTCGTGGTGATCGAGTATTTAGGGAACCGCCGGTCCACATGTTCGAACTAGGACGATTTAATCGAGACACGATGGCGTTTCCGCCGAGCGTAACGATCAAGGACTTCACTTGGAACGGCGCGGCCGGCTACCCGAACTCGTCGCCAGAGGGACAACCGAGTCATTACAGCACAATAATTCAGATCGTCCCCATCTCGGAACAACGTTAGTTTGCAAACTTCCACCGGGACAACCCGAGCTCACGACACAGCTTGTGCTTAACCTGCGCGGCACTATACCACCCAGCCTTTTTACGCTCCCCAACGGATTCGGAAAGGTCGCGCACAATCGTATGATCGCGAACTGCCCCCAGCTTGCTGATAACAACAGTTCGCGCGCTTTCAGGTAATACAAACTGTCAGAGTTCGAAAGATAGTCCTATCCAGCGTCTGCCAAGGCTTATAGTACAATCCCTTTGTGAAGATTGCGCTCGGTTCGGATCATGCTGGCTTGTCGTTGAAAAACGAAATCAAGCTGGTACTGGCGGAACTGCGGTTCACAGTGACAGATTTCGGTACTAAATCAGATACAGCGGTCGACTACCCAGATTTTGCCTGGCCGGTGTCAAAGGCTGTCGCGACGGGAACCCACGACCGAGGAATACTCATTTGCGGAAGCGGTGTCGGTATGGCGATGGCCGCGAATAAGATCGCTGGTGTGCGGGCCGCTAACGTACTCGATATTAAATCGGCTCGACTGAGTCGGAAACATAACAACGTGAATGTCCTTGCACTAGCGGCAAGGGTCACAACGACCCCAATAGCTCTAGAGATCGTAAAAGTCTTTCTCAGTACATCGTTTTCGGGAGGTCGGCACGAACGGCGTATTGCCAAGATTGCTGAACTCGAGCGTCGGCGCGACGTCTGACACTGCTTCACGCGCTGTCTGCCGTCGACCCTCAACCATGGTCGACCAAACTTCTCGCCTCCGTACACTGGTCTCCGTCGATCCGGCTATCGCGGAGGCTCTGTCACGAGAACGCCGTCGCCAGAATGAAGGTCTAGAATTAATCGCCTCAGAAAACTTTGTCAGTAGGGCGGTAATGGAGGTAACGGGTTCCATTCTCACCAATAAGTACGCTGAGGGATATCCGGGTCGGCGTTATTACGGTGGCTGCGAGTTTTACGACGAGATCGAGTCCCTGGCGATCACCAGAACAAGGAAACTTTTCGGCGCTGAGCACGCAAATGTCCAACCACACTCCGGGGCACAGGCCAATATGGCCGCCTATTTCACTCTGCTCAAACCTGGCGATACGGTTCTGGGCATGAACCTAGCCCACGGCGGGCACCTAACACACGGCCACCCACTAAGTTTTTCTGGCAAGCTTTACAACTTTATTTCCTATGGTGTCCGGAGCGATGACGAACGGATCGATTACGATGCCATGGAAGACCTTGCTAGCCAACATCGCCCGAAGGTTATCATTGCCGGGGCTAGCGCTTATCCGAGAGAGATCGACTTCGGACATATCGCAGCGATTGCCGCTGCCATAGACGCACGAGTCATCGTGGATATGGCCCACATCGCTGGTCTCGTAGGAGCCGGGCTACATCCATCGCCGGTGCCCCACGCTGACGTGGTAACTATGACCACGCACAAGACGCTGCGGGGTCCTCGCGGTGGTGTAATCCTCTGTCGAAAGTCCCTCGCGAAAGAGATCGACAGGGCCGTTTTCCCAGGCGTTCAGGGCGGCCCACTGATGCATGTCATCGCAGGCAAGGCCGTCTGCATGAGGGAAGCAGGCGAGCCTTCATTCGCAGCCTATCAACGCCAGATCATCACAAACGCAAAGCGTTTAAGCGAAGCACTCATCCGACACGGCCTCAGGCTTGTTAGCGGCGGCACAGACACCCACCTCATCCTCGTCGACGTACTATCGCATGGCCTCACAGGTCGGCAGGCGGAAGAAGCCTTGGAAGTGGCAGGAATAACGGTCAACAAGAACGCCATTCCATTCGATAATAAGCCACCTTTCGTTGCTAGTGGTATCCGTATCGGAACCTCGGCTGTAACCACTCGAGGAATGGGTGAATCAGAAATGAACACGATCGGAGAGTTGATTGGCCGCGTGCTGGCCAGGCCTGATGACACATCAGTTGCTGGGACAGTACTTACTGAGGTACAAAAGTTGTGTCGGGACTTCCCTCTTCACCCGAACGCTTAACCCTAGGAGAACGCGTTCTAAAAGCGTTCGAGCCTGATGGTGCTCTCGCTAGCACCATTGACGCTTTCGAAACCCGAAGCGGCCAACGCAATATGGCGGTAGCTGTTGCGGATATATTCGAGAGCGGTGGCACTTTACTTGCCGAAGCAGGTACAGGTACGGGTAAGACACTGGCTTATCTCATCCCGGCCCTTCTGAGTGGGCGCCGTGTCTTGGTGTCGACTGGTACAAAGAATCTCCAAGAGCAGCTCTACTTTAAAGATCTTCCCCTTCTACATGAAGCATTGGATATCCCCTTCAAGGCGACCTATATGAAAGGGCGCAACAATTACCTGTGTCTGCATCGCTTTGAAGCTGCATGTGACAGTCCCATGCCCCGTCCCACGACCGATCATGCATATCTCACAATTTTGAAAGAGTGGGCGCAGCAAACTGAGATCGGCGATCGAGCGGAGCTCGAGGATCTTCCAGATGACCTTCCGCTCTGGAGTGAAGTCTCAGCAACACAAGAGACCTGTCTCGGCACGGAATGCCCAAAGTACAACGACTGCTTTGTCACTCAGATGCGCCAGCGTGCTATCGAGTCAGACATAGTGATTGTCAATCACCATTTGCTCTGCGCTGATGCCGCCGTTCGGCAAAGTGGATACGGTGAGGTTATTCCCGATTACTCATTTGCCGTCGTTGACGAAGCACATCAACTTGAGGATGTCGCTACACAATATTTTGGCATTTCGGTGAGCACGTTTCGTGTTGAAACTTTGATTCTGGACGGCTTCCGTCTCGTGGAAGCCGGCCTACCATTAGATCCTGTTCCCGCTGACACAGTTCGTGCCGCGTTAGGACAGGTTCGAGACGGTGCGCACGCATTTTTCACTACCGTGTTGACCAAAACACGAGGCTCAAAGAGTGAACCGGTAGGAGTTCGTTCACGAATTGATGCTGCTTGGTTCGAACCTGTCGCGGACCTAGGTCGCGCACTACTCGACGCTTTATCTTCACTGGAATCTGAACTTGGGCTCTTGACAGATCCACCGGAAGACTTTCGTGCACTCGAGCATCGCGTCCATGAGGTCCACAATAATCTGCGATTCACGCTGCAAGCTAGTGATCCAGCCTACGTATTTTTCCTAGAAATCAGGAATCGCGGCGTGTTTCTTCGAGCCTCGCCGATCGATGTTTCGACCATGGTCCGCGACTCGATTTGGGAACGGTTGGACGGCAATATCCTAACTTCTGCAACGTTGGCGGTGGACGGCAACTTCGATTACATTCGGACGAGGCTGGGTGTGGGTCCAGCCTACGAGTTACGGTCGCCCTCGGAGTTCGACTTCGGGCATCAGGCTATCCTTTATCTCCCCCGCCGGATGCCCGACCCACGTACACCTGGATTTACTCGGGCTGCTGCCGTCGAGATTATCGAAATTATCAAGCGGACTGCGGGACGTGCACTCGTACTGTTTACGAGCTACTCCAACCTATACGGCGTTCGGGACATCATCACCAAAGCCGGACTGGATTTTCCGTTGTTCGTGCAGGGGTCAGCTCCGCGGTCGACATTACTGAGAGACTTTCGTCAGACCGCAAACGCCGTCCTGCTTGGCACGTCCAGTTTCTGGCAGGGCGTAGACGTTGTTGGCGAGTCGCTCAGCTGTGTCATCGTTGATAAGTTACCCTTCGTGTCCCCGGGGGATCCGATCGCAGCGGCGCGCATGAAGGCACTCGTCGACCGTGGTGAAGACCCATTCACTGACTATCAAGTACCACTAGCGATCCTGGCACTCCAGCAGGGTCTTGGACGGCTAATTCGACATCGGTCGGACCGAGGCGTACTGGCAATTCTTGACCCTCGGGTCAGAACCAAGGGTTATGGACAACGGTTTCTTGCCTCACTTCCACCCGCACCCATAACACATGATGTTGAAGAGGTCGGTCGATTCATAGGACCAGTGGCTTGACGTGACAAGGTGTGGTTAGCGACACTATTAGCGTGCAGGTTAGATGTAGACTAGAGAGCGGTTGTCAGTAATACCGTCGATGGAGGAAAGTCCAAATGTTCTGTAAATCGAGTTTATTGCGATTCCAAGTGACCCTCGCCGCTTCGGCTGTGGTCTTGATGGCTGTCCCTGCCTTCGGCCAGTCGTCAGGAATACTGGTTGGCCAAGTCACAGACAGCCAAGGAGTTGGAATTGCAGGGGTCACAGTCACAGCTATTTCCCAAGTTCCTCCACGCATGGTCTTAGACGCCGAGACGAACGACGACGGGAACTATCGCATCATGGGTCTCAGAGCGAACAGCTACGAAGTAACGGCTGAAAAAGAGGGCGTGGGAAGTGCGGCCGCGGTGTTCACGATCCGAGAAGGTCAAAACTTGACAGTCGACCTTAACATTGGTGCAGCCGCTGCAGCAGCGACCGCTGCACTTTCCGAGGAAGACCTGGAAAAAATTGAGAACCGCGATGAATTTGAATCGTCCTTCGAGTTAGGCTCTGAAGCAATGCAAGTAGGCAACCATCAGGAAGCAATCAACCAGTTCCTCATCGCGATTGAGATTCTGGATTCTTGCCACAACTGTTATCAGAACATAGGTATTTCCCACCTTGAACTCGAAAACGCTGATGAGGCAGAAGCAGCCTTCAAACGGGTTATTGAACTGAGGCCCGATTATGCGAACGCCTACATCAATCTCTCGAACATCTACAATAGTCAGCGCCGCTTTGACGAAGCCGCCGAAGCTAGTGCCGAAGCCGCGCGGCTGTCCGGAGGCGCAGAAGGTGCGCCGGCGGATCCGATCGCGGTCTACAACCAAGGCGTCATTTACATGAATGCAGGGAATGTCGTCGAGGCGAAAACCCAATTCCAGGAGACAATTTCTCTCGACCCGAGTCACGCTGATGCGCACTACTGGCTGGCCATGACACATCTCAATATGGGCGACATGGCGGACGCTGTGACGGCGCTCGAATCGTATGTTGAACTGGACCCCAGCGGACAGTACGCAGACCAAGCCAAGGCAATGATCCAAACCTTGCAGCAGTAGCCATGGCGTCTAGCCATGAGTGGGCAGCGGGTAATGAACACCCTGGTGCTCCCACGTCGCTTTCTTCCCATCATCCCATCGCCAGAAACTTGCGCGACATCCGCCACCGTGTTGGTGTCGCAGCACGTGCGGCGGGACGAGACCCTGATGACGTGCGGTTGATAGCGGTTTCAAAAACTTTTGGGATTGATCAGGTCCGAATGGCCGTCCACGCTGGTCAAACCGAGTTTGGTGAAAATCGTGTGCAAGAGGCGCTCCGTAAATGCGACGAGAGCGGCGACCTCGATTTACGATGGCACCTGATCGGACATCTGCAAACAAATAAAGTGCGGAAGGTCGTCCAACCGTTTTCGTGGATCCACTCAGTCGACAGGATTGAACTACTCCAGCGTCTCGAACAAGTAGCAACCGAACAAGAAACTCGCCTGAACTTGCTCATTCAGGTGGACCTCGCAGGTGAGACGACGAAGCACGGACTGCCGCCTTCAAATCTTTCTCGGATCCTCGATGTGGCTGCAGGTTGCCAGGCAGTTCGGGTCCGTGGACTGATGCTACTACCACCCTTTGAAGAGAATCCGGAACGGACCCGTCCCTACTTCCGGAAACTTCGCGAACTTCGTGATGAGGTAGTTGCCAGTGGCGTAGACCGAACAATGCTACAAGAGCTTTCAATGGGCATGAGCCACGACTTTGAAACTGCTATCGCTGAGGGTGCAACAATGGTCCGGGTAGGTACAGCTATTTTTGGTACAAGGCCAGCTCCGGTTTCCACTGTATGAGCGCTTAGAACCTATGAACGCCGCGCTCCAAGATTTGTAGGGCGCCGAACGCTAAAACCCGGTGGTGCGCACCCTCATCGGATGGGCTGCAGCAACCTTTCCCACCTAGTGTGTGTAAAAAAGCGTGTGAAGACCGACCAGAACCGACGGGTGACTGTACCGCCACCGGTTGCATAGTCTTCGTCATCTCCACTTTCATATGACCAATAGATGACGAGGGCTCTTCCCTTAACCAAGTCACGCGGCAGAAAGCCCCAATACCGACTGTCCTGAGAGTTGTCTCGGTTGTCCCCCATTACAAAGTACTCACTCGGCGGAACGGTGACCGGACCATATTGTTCTCGAAGGTCGGCAACTCCGAAGGGTGAAGCTACGTCCGACGGTGGTCGCAGATAATACACATAGGGTTCGTCTAGAGGACGGCCATCAATATAGACCCGCTTATGTCTGACCTCCACAACGTCGCCTGGTAATCCAATTACACGTTTGATGAAATCCCGCTCGGGATCCTCGGGATACTTAAAGACAATCACGTCACCCCTCTTGATGGAGGTAACCGGGAGCATGCTGCGCTCAGCACCAGTGGCTGTGGGTGAAAGCACAAACTTGTTTACCAATAGATGATCGCCAATCAGCAGATTTTGTTCCATCGAGCCGGTGGGAATCTTGAACGCTTGCACAACGAAGGTGCGGATAAACAAAGCTAGAATCACGGCAACAACGATTGATTCAAAGTACTCGCGAAGTGTCGACTTGCGAAATGCAGACATATCAGTTTGCACTCGAATCCATTTTCAGAATCGCCAGGAAAGCCTCCTGGGGAATCTCAACACGGCCAACCCGCTTCATCCGCTTCTTGCCCGCGCGCTGTTTCTCCAATAGCTTCCGCTTTCGTGAAATGTCCCCACCATAACACTTCGCTAAGACATTCTTACGCAGCGCTTTCACCGACTCTCGGGCGATAATGCGTCCACCGATCGCGGCCTGGATCGCCACTTCAAACATCTGACGTGGAATCAACTCACGTATTTTGTTGGCGAACGCTTTTCCTCTCTCATACGCCGTATCACGATGCACGATCATCGACAGCGCATCTACTGGCTCGCCATTCACCAGAACATCGAGCTTAACCAATGGTGACTCCCAGAATCCAGACACCTGATAGTCCAACGAGGCATAACCTCGTGACAGTGTCTTTAATCGGTCATAAAAATCTAAAACCACTTCACTAAAAGGTAACTCGTATGTTACTAGGACACGGTTCGAGGACAGATATTCCAGTCTCTTCTGGACTCCTCGCTTTTCTTGACAAAGCCGAAGCGTGGCACCCACATATTCGGCCGGTGTCAGAATCATCGCCGTAATAACTGGTTCCTCGATCCGCTGAATTTCACTGGTCTCGGGAAGCTTTGCTGGACTATCGATCTCCTTAACGTTTCCGGAGGTCATCGTCACGCGATACAGTACTCCCGGGGCCGTAGTTACTAAGTCCATGTCAAATTCCCGTTCGAGCCTCTCCTGGACAATCTCCATATGGAGTAATCCAAGGAACCCACACCGAAACCCGAACCCGAGTGCTGCCGATGTTTCCGGTTCAAAGAAAAACGAGGAGTCGTTAAGTCGAAGCTTCTCCAAGGCTTCGCGCAGTTCAGGATATTGATGACCCTCGACTGGATAAAACCCAGCAAACACGACAGGCCGCGTTTCCTTGAACCCAGGAAACGGGGTCTCGGTGGGCCGCGTCACCTCCGTGAGCGTGTCGCCAATCCTGGCATCGCTGGCATGCTTCATTCCAGCTATGACGAACCCAACCTCCCCCGCACCCAGAGTTTCGGTCACAACTGGCTTTGGCGAAAACACGCCCACTTGTTCAACTTCATAATCCTGTCCCAAAGCCATCAAACGTACCTTCGTCCGCTTTTGTAACTCACCCGCGAGAATCCGGACAAGGACAACCACGCCACGGTACGAGTCATACCAAGAATCGAAGATTAGCGCCTTTAACGGTGCATCGCGGCTGCCACGTGGCGGGGGCACCCTAGCGATGACGGCCTCCAGAACTTCCTTGATGCCCGTGCCTTCCTTCGCACTAGTCAGAATTGCTTCGCTCGCGTCGAGTCCAACCACATCGCGAATTTGTCGTCTAGCCTCTTCGACCTGTGCTCCAGGTAAATCGATCTTGTTGATGACTGGAATCACTTCGAGGTCGCTTTCCACCGCGAGGTAAGCGTTCGCCAGCGTTTGAGCCTCAACACCCTGCGACGCATCGACCAATAACAACGCACCTTCGCACGCTTTTAACGAGCGGGTTACCTCGTATGAAAAATCAACATGTCCAGGCGTATCAATAAGATTAAGTATGTAGTCCTGACCACTGGCTGAGGTGTACTGCAACCTCACAGACTGAGCCTTGATTGTGATGCCCCGTTCACGTTCGAGGTCCATCGAATCGAGCACCTGGTCTTCCATCTCGCGCGGACGCAGGGCTCCCGTGACCTCGAGAATCCGATCAGCGAGCGTCGACTTTCCGTGGTCGATGTGCGCAATGATCGAGAAGTTACGAATAAAACGGGGATCCATCTGACAGGTGACCATTATAGGCCAAAGCCGAGAGACCGTTGAATGACGTAATCCTAACGTTGATCGATAGCAACGAAGGCTTTAGGGTGTAGTTCGCCAGTGTAGTCAGCACGAGGGCGAATCAACCGGTTATTCGCATACTGCTCGAGAATATGCGCCGTCCACCCAGCAACACGACTAACGGCAAATACCGGAGTGAAGAGATCAACCTTGATACCAAGAGTGTAATAGGTGGATGCCGAATAAAAATCTACGTTCGGATTCAGGTTCTTTTCGTGACCGACAAGCACCTCGATCTGTCGAGACATTTCGTACCAATGCTCCCGCCCACTCCGAGCACCCAGTTCCTCCGACATCCGCCGCAAATGTGTCGCACGCGGGTCCTCGGTCCGGTATACGCGATGGCCGAAGCCTGGAATTTTCTCTTTTCGAGCCAGCTTGTCGAGGATCGCTCCCTCAATCTGTGGAGGGTCAGCATCATCACCTAATGCCAGCAAGAGCCGCATCACGTCGGCATTTGCACCACCATGCAACGGTCCTTTCAAGGCACTGATTCCAGCTACTACGGCTGAATGGATATCGGTTAGAGTAGCCGCGGCAACCCGCGCGGCGAACGTAGAGGCGTTTAATTCGTGGTCTGCGTGCAGAATCAAAGCCACGTCGAAAGCACGAGTAGCCACCGCATCCGGCCGTTCACCGGTCAGCACAAACAAGAAATTTTCGGCATGGCTTAGTGAAGGGTCGGGGTCGATCGGAGTTCCACCTTCCGCAACCCTTCCATAGGTGGCCACAAGAGTCGCCAGTTGTGCGGTGAGCCTGATAGCTTTCCGGACGTTCACTTCCGGCGAATTCTTGGCAACGTCTGGATCACTGTGCGCTAGCGCTGATGTCAATGTACGAAGTGCGTCCATGCCGTTCCCCAGTGGCAATGAGCGCATAAGACGCACGACATTCTCTGGAAGTGGTCGCCATTCTGCAAACTGAGACCGGAGTGTGCTGAGCTCATCCCGGGCAGGCAGGTGGCCAAACCACAGCAGAAAGCAGACCTCCTCGAACGATGCCCGGGCAGCAAGGTCGTGAATGTCGAAGCCCCGGTAGGACAACACCCCATGCTCCCCATCGATGAAACAGATCTCGGAGGTGGTAGCAATCACATCCTGCAGGCCAGCCTTAAAAGTTAAGGTTTCGCCAGTGTTACTCATTGTCGATCTTCTGTAGGGCGTTTTCCACCAACTGCCAGGGTCTTTACTACCGCATTATCAAACACTTGAATTTCCACTCAATCTCAGAGATAGTCCTGTCCGCAGACTAAAGCCTGATAAGCCATTCCGCGATCTACGGCTCATCAAATACCGGCAACTGAATTGCCACGCGGCGATCCCGAAGCGTACTCGCTGAAATATGCCAAAGTCAACGAGGCACAGACTCAATCATGACACCGTCCGAATTAAAGTTCTTACTCGCCCAAGTTCATAGCGGTGACGTCAACGTTAACGACGCACACAAGCAACTGCTCGACCACTTACGACAAGCTCCGTACGAAGATCTTGGATTCGCGCGAATTGACCATCACCGTTCGATTCGTCAAGGCTTCCCTGAAGTTGTATTCGGTCTGGGCAAGACGCCAAAGCAGATCGCGGCCGTGGCAGAGCGTATCACTGCTAATGGAAACACCCTGTTGATAACGCGGGCATCACCTGCCTCCTTTGATGCTGTCCGAAGTGTTGTGCCAAGCGCTGTATTCCACGAGGATGCCCGGATGATCTCACACGGTCCGGCTTCGTCTCCGGGACACGGGAACGTCATGGTCGTTGCCGCTGGAACGTCCGACCTACCGGTAGCCGAGGAGGCCGTGGTGACAGCCGAGATCATGGGCAACGTGGTCGACCGCCTTTACGATGTTGGGGTCGCTGGCCTACATCGCGTTCTCGCAGAATCGAAACGACTCTCCGCCGCTCGCGTCATCATTGTAGTCGCGGGTATGGAAGGAGCACTGCCAAGTGTTGTGAGTGGACTTGTCGACGTGCCCATAGTTGCGGTGCCTACCAGTGTCGGTTACGGCGCCGCCTTCGGTGGGATTAGCGCGCTATTGGGAATGCTGAACAGCTGCGCCACCGGCGTGTCGGTCGTTAACATCGATAATGGATTCGGCGCGGCGGCAATTGCTAGTAGCATTAATCACCTTGCCTGAAGACTGGCCCGCTTCCACTGACGAGAAAATGACGCTTTTCCGTAGGTGCGGCGCCCAAGCAGCCTTCGCCAAACATAACTCCAGTTGGTCTCGGTATCGTCATCGACAAAGTCACTTGAGGGCAGGGCAGTAGGAATGCTACAATTGTAGGTTGCGCTTTCGGGTACCCTATCGTCGTAGTCATCGGAGCCCGGTTCTGCACGCCGCAGCAATTATTCCGTCCATGGACGCAGGTGCCCCTAGGGCCCTTGGGTTTGACTGTATTTTCAACGCGCTGGGGAGCTCCGCATAAGAGTTAACAATGGGACTATTTCCCCAGGCTTTCATCGACGATCTCAAATCGCAGGTTGACCTCGTTGCTGTGATTCAAGACCACGTTCCTCTCAAGAAAGCTGGAACGAGCTTTAAGGGACTGTGCCCGTTTCACTCCGAGAAGACGCCTTCATTTAACGTAAATCGCGATCGGGGCTTCTTTCACTGCTTCGGATGCGGTGTCGGAGGTGATGTCTTCAAATTCCTTGAGCTCAGGGAAAAGATTGGCTTCCAGGACGCGGTGCGTCAACTCGCACAACGTTTTGGCGTGTCGATTCCAGAACTCGAGGGTGGTCCAAGTAATCCAGCGGCGGCTGCCGAACGCGAGTCGCTACTGAAGGTGCACGAACACGCAGAGAGGTATTTTCAGGAACACCTGGCAGGACAGGCAGGAACGAGAACGCGCCAGCAACTGCACGACAGGGGGCTGAACGACCAGACAATCGAGACGCTCGGACTTGGCTATGCGCCACCAACCCGAGAGGGTCTCACGAAATACCTTCACCAAAAAGGTTTTCCGATGCCGCTTCTCTTGACCAGCGGACTGGTAGCCAAACGTAACGCTGGAGCATGCGTGGATCGCTTCCGTAATCGCCTGATGATTCCAATCTGCAGGGACAGCGGTGCGATCATCGCGTTCGGCGGACGTGCAGTGGACAATGGACAGCAGCCCAAATACGTAAATTCACCGGAAACTCCAATCTACATAAAAGGACGAACCCTCTACGGCCTCCACCTGACTAAGGAGACAATACGAAAAAATAATTTAGCGGTACTCGTTGAGGGATACTTTGATTTCGCCCAGCCATTTCAGGCGGGCATCACAGCAGTGGCTGCAACGTGTGGTACTTCGCTAACACTGCAGCAGTGCAAGCTTTTACGACGCTTGACGAACAAGGTCATCTTGAGCTTCGACTCGGATACGGCTGGTCAAACAGCGGTGCTGCGCTCAGGTGAAATGCTGCTGGGTGAGGGATTTCAGGTCAATGTGGCGGTGCTGCCAACTGGCGAAGATCCCGATACATTCATAAGAGCGTCTGGGCGTGCAAGTTATGAGGAAAAACTGCGCACCTCGAAGAAATATTTGGAACTTTTGCTCGATCGGGGCGAAGCCGAGCACGATATTAACCGCGACGAAGGGCGGAGAGCCTTCCTAAACCAAATGCTGACTGTCGCAGCACGCATTCCCGATACCGCGCAGCGCGACCAGTTCGCGGACCGGCTGGCTCACCGCGCTCGAGTGATGCAGGAAGTCGTGCGAACCGAAATTCGGAAAGCGGCGGTCGAACGCAGACCGACGCTAGGTGAGCGTGCACTTCCCAGTCTGGGGCAGTTACGAACAGCAGAAAAAGGATTGATTTGGGCTCTTATGCACGAACCAGAGAGTGCACAATCGGCACTTGCAAAACTTGACGCTGACGATATCGATGGGCTGGCTTCTGCGCCAATTTTAAAGGTAGCCCGCACCCTGGACGAGTGGCCGTCCAATGACCTACCCCAGACGTTATGCGAGCGGCTAGGCGAGGGGGAAGCCACGATCGTTAAAGAAATTGCTGAAGAAAAGAGTCCGGCGCCGGCGCCCGAGTGCTGCCAAGCCCTGAAGAGGCTTCGCTACGAGCGGGAACGAGCTGCTGTGCAGGAAGAAATCGATCGTCTCCAGGACCTTGGTGACAAAGACAGCATCACAAGAATCAATTCGCTATTACAACAGACGAGAGAACTCGTGCAGAGACTTGAAGCTCTGAATACTTAAGTCCGACAAGAGCTATTGGGGAGCCAATTTTAGGTCGGGAAGTTCACGATTGCTATAAGGGGGAAATGTTTTGGCCTTATCCTTAGAAGAAAAGTACGACGAAGTTCGGCAACTCATCATAATCGGCAAGGAAAAGGGCTATCTGTCGTATGACGAGGTCAATGAGTTGCTACCTGCAGAAATTACGTCGTCCGACGAGCTCGACGACTTATTCACTACCTTCGGCAATGCTGGCATCGAGGTTGTTGAGTCAGAGCAAAAGCCCCGTGGAGACAAAACGCGTGACCAAAGGTCAGAAGGTGCCGAAGAGCCAAGTCTCGACCTAACGCCGGGCACACTCGACAAGACAAATGATCCAGTCCGCATGTATCTGCGCGAGATGGGCACAGTTCCTCTCCTTACCAGAGAAGGAGAGGTGGAAATCGCAAAGCGAATCGAACAAGGCAAGCTTGCAGCCATTAAATCTATCTCTCGAACTTCAACCGTGGCTAAAGGCGTCATTTTTATGGGCGAACAGCTCAAAAGCCGGACCGTAAGCATCCGAGACCTCGTAACCTTTGGAGGTGACGAAGAACTCAGTGAGGAGCGAAGCGAGAGACGCGCGCGTAAGTTACTGAAGCAAATAGACTCAATTCAGAAATCGTTAGTTGTTGTGCAAAAGCTGGAAACGAAGCTCTCTGGAATTTTGAAGCGTGATCGTAAGAAATATCGACGCGCCAAGTGGAAGACGCTTCGCGCTAAGATCGCGCTGTCCCGGGAAATTAGATCCATCGAGTTTACCGAAGCTGTGACGCGACGAATGATCGAGCCGATCAAGGAATCAGTCGAAACTGTTCAGCGGGTTCAGCGTGAGCTGAACAGCGTTACTCGCCAGATAGCACTTAAGAAGAAGCGGGGTCGCCTAAAAGAAGATGTACGTAAAGAACTGATGCGACGTCAACGGGATATTCGAGCCGCTCTGCGTGAACTTACCGGTGAACTTGACAGTACACCCGAACAACTCGTGCGCACTCTTCACACAATCACGCGCGGTGAAATCCAGGCCGAGCAAGCCAAGAAAGAACTCGTTGAAGCAAACTTGCGCCTTGTCGTCTCAATCGCTAAGAAGTACACGAACCGGGGCCTTCAATTTCTTGACTTAATCCAAGAGGGAAATATCGGGCTGATGAAGGCTGTGGACAAGTTCGAATATCGCCGCGGCTATAAGTTCTCTACCTATGCCACATGGTGGATCCGACAGGCAATCACGAGAGCTATTGCCGACCAAGCACGCACGATCAGAATTCCAGTGCATATGATCGAGACGATCAATAAACTGATTCGCACTTCACGCGCCTTAGTACAGGAATTGGGTCGCGAACCATCGTCGGAGGAAATCGCCCAGCGAATGGACATCCCGGTGTCCAAGGTTCGGAAGGTTTTGAAAATTGCACAGGAGCCGATTTCTCTGGAGACTCCGATCGGTGAGGAGGAAGACAGCCATCTCGGTGACTTCATCGAAGATCAAAATGTCATCTCGCCGTCTGAGGCTGTGATTAACCTAAACCTAAAAGAACAGACGGAATCGGTGTTACAGACCCTCACACCTCGGGAAGAACGTGTTATTAAAATGCGGTTCGGCGTCGGTGATGGCAAGGATCACACTCTAGAAGAAGTCGGCCAGAGCTTCGCGGTTACGCGTGAACGAATTCGACAAATCGAAGCCAAGGCGCTCAGAAAGCTTCGACATCCATCTCGCAGTCGAAAACTTCGTGCGTTTTTAGAAGGACGCGTATGAACCGAGTCTACTCAGCAATTGAGAGGGCGTCAGCTGGCAGCCAATGTGGGGCCCATAGCTCAGCGGTAGAGCCACCGGCTCATAACCGGTCCGTCCCAGGTTCGAATCCTGGTGGGCCCACCATTAACAAGACAAGAACTGACGCGGTAATCAACTGCCACACAACGAGCGTGAAGGACATAATTTGATATATCCACCGCCCCAAGACCGAATCCAACTACCACAGGAGAAGCTGAACCATCTCCTGCGTGGGCAACACCACATTAATTTCAATCGATGCTACCAGATCTCGAACGTCTGATCCGTCTGCAGAGCTTGCATAACATCGTCGACGACGCTCGACGGCGTATCGCTGCGATTCCGGCACAGTTTGAGGCCTTTGAAACTAAGTTGAATAAGCTCAGGACAGCCCTCAGTGATGCAAAACAGCAGCTGGACGATAATCGGGAAGTTCGCCGCAATCTTGAGAAAGAGGTCTCAGATGCCAAGAGCCGTCTTGCTAAGTTTCAAGAACATGAAATGATCGTGAAAACGAACGAAGAGTTATGGGCCGTACAGACAGAAATCACCACAGCCAAGAGTGCCGTGCAATCCTTCGAAGAAGACCTACTGGTATCGATGCTTGAAACTGACGCCTTGACTGCCTCGGTAAATGAGGCAGAGCGCTCAATGGTGACTGTCGAAGCAGAAATTGAGGCCGAGCGGCAGACAATAGAACAGGAGCGGGCAACATCTGAGGCTACAGCAAAACAGGCGCTCGTTGCCCGTGAGTCGTTGGCTAGCGAAATCGATGCTGCCGTCTTGGCGCTATTTGATCAAATCGCCGAGAAGCGAAATGGCCTTGCAGTTGTTGAAGCCGAGAACAACTTGTGCAGTTCTTGCCACGTTCGTTTACGCCCACAAGTTTTCAACGACATCCGTTTGAATGACCGAGTAATTCAGTGCGAAAGCTGCGGTCGGATTCTTTACTTCCAGTTGGTAAACAAGTCGTTGCCCGAGGCTGGGGCCTGAGCTCGGACTGAGTAGCTGCAACGGTTCTTTACGATGTTCGTTGCCTATATCGACGGCGGATCAAGGGGAAATCCTGGTCCGGCTGGATTCGGAGTTCGGATTGAAAATCCTGATGGAACGGTCTGCGCCGAACTTAAGGGAGCACTTGGAGTCGCGACTAACAACGTTGCGGAATATCGTGGCCTGATTGCCGCGTTGACCTACTTTGTCGGCGCTCGTCACTGCCACATTCTGATCAGATCCGATTCTCAGCTTTTGATTCGACAGATGACTGGTAGATACCGTGTACGCCATCCGAATTTGCAACCTCTGCATCGGGAGGCACAAACACTGTTAGGAAAACTTGAACGAGTCGACTTTGAGCACGTACCCAGAACCTCAAATACTGATGCCGACCGATTAGCAAATCAGGCAATGGATGAAAGCCAAGCGGCTAATAGCACCGACCCGGCAATCTGACTGAAAAGTTTGTTTTTCCCATGATGATCATAGGGTCTGGAATCGACGCGACTGATCTTTCCCGTATCGAACGGCTCTGGAAACGATACGGGGAAAGGTTTTTGGCAAGGGTGTTTACTCCTGGTGAAGTTGCTTACTGTCAACACCGCCGGAATCCTGTGCCTCATTTGGCAGGTAGATTCGCCGCCAAGGAGGCCGCCATGAAGGCCCTAGGCACTGGTCGCTCACAGAAGGTCCTATGGCGAGACATTGAGGTCGTACGGAGTGGCGGACCTCCGCAACTGGAATTCCATGGAGGTGCAGCGCGACGATTTGCTCAACTCGGTGCAGAGTCCTCCCTTCTGACAATCACACACTCGGATACCATGGCACTCGCTCACGTGTTACTGGTCAGTTCCTAGAAGCAACAGGTCACCACCGTGTCGTTGGCGTACAAATTACAATTATTCCGAGGTGATATGACCGTCATGGTCACCTAGAAGACATAGCCATGGACCTTCGGTTTGAAGACTTCTCGAAAAGACAAGCGGTGGACGACGTCAGCTAAGGGGGAACTCCTTAGTCGGTAAATCCTGTGGTCTTCAACTAGGAAGTCTGATGACTGGCCAAGGCGCCCGGTGTAGTAGGCGAGCCGCCGCGATTAGAGGGCACAGTGGGCTCTCCTCTCATACTCTTCAAGAACTCAGAACGAAAGAATTCCGCCTTTACACCACCATCGATAATGTCCCAAGGAAGCACCTCATCCTGACTTCGGTCTCGAAAAACCCAAAATTCAGGGTCAACATCTGCTATTTCAGCAGCTCGGCGCCAATCTCCCCCGTTCTGTGAGGCAGCGTCGATGACAGGAGCAACCCGGCGATCGCCAAGTGACAGCAGCGCCTGATAGAACGACTGCCGTTCAGACTTGATATTCACATAGACATGGTCGAGGCCAGACAAAAGACCCTTGAGACGCTTTGTCCGAGACGCCACTATCGCCGGTGACGTCATTGGGAGCCACTGATAACTCGTGCCGGGTTTTGGCACAAGTGGATTCACACTACCGACGATTCGTCCCGGGCGGCCACGACGACGAGCGTACTTGAGCATCCGGTCGCGAAGCTGGACAACAAGATCGCGAATGGCCACGAGGTCTTCATCCGTTTCCGTGGGCAGACCGAGCATGAAGTAAAGCTTCAGGTTTTCAATACCACTGGAAAAGATTAGATCAGCCTTGTCGAGAATTTGAGCGTTGGTCACGACCTTGTTTATGACGCGCCGCAATCGATCAGACCCTGTCTCCGGAGCAATCGTAATCGTGCGCTCTCCACTTTGATGGAGCAGTTGTACGATCTGCGGGGTGAGATCATCTAGTCGTAACGACGCCGGGCTTACTGTGTAGTCAAGCGCAAGTAAGCGTTCGAGGATTTCTTCAATATCCGGATGATCGCACAAAGCAATCGATACCAAACCAACCCGGTTGGCGTAGGGCTTCGCTGACTCGGCCAATGAGAGTATCCGATCAGTGGAAAATGCACGTACAGGCAGGTAGTTGTAACCGGCCCAACAGAAGCGGCAGAGCTTCGCACAGCCACGGACCACCTCAATCAAGAAGCGCGAACCGAATGCCGTCTGAGGCGTGAAGACTCTGGTGCATGGCGGGTCGATGTCGTCAATAGTCCTCACAGCAGCCTTTGGAACGAACGGTGGAACCTTCGGCTCCGTGGCCTGGTAAGGTTTAACTACCCCACTATCGTCGTAACTCACCCGATACAAGGTAGGTACATAGAAACCAGGCAGGGTCGCTAAGCGTCGCAAGGCCGAACGCCGATCCGTTGCGCTGACAACCGAGACTAGGGGCGGTACTAGTGCCTCACCTTCGCCAGCAGTCACGACATCAACGAATGGGGCAAGCGGCTCAGGGTTCAAGAACGTGACGGCTCCGCCGAGAACAACAAGGGGGTGCCGGTCAGTACGCTCGCTTGCGTAGATCGGCATTCCCGCAAGACGCATCATCGTCAAGATATTCACGTAATCCCACTCAAACGACACGGTGAACGCCAGAACATCAAAGTCTGATACCGGGGTCTGGGTATCAAGTGTTAGCAACGGCGTCCGAGACGATAGCAGTGCTCGGAGCTCCTGCTTCGGTGGTAAGAAGACACGTTCACACGAAACTCCATCTTCCGCATTAAAGAGATGATGCACCGTCTGCACGCCGAGATTCGACATACCCACGTAGTAGGTATTAGGAAACGCGAGCACAACACGAAGCCGGTCTCCAACGGATCGACGACCGTGTCCCCGCTCAAGGCTGAGTAATTGCTGGGCCGCTTGACGCTGCTGCCAAAAGGACATAAGGAGTTTGAATGCAGAAACGGCGTGCAGCACGGACCACGGTGGCTGCGCAAGCACTCTTTGGAAAGAACTGGACCGCTCCGCCCTGCCCCTACTCTACCACGCAGGCTGATTCACGATAGGACGATGGAAAGGCAGCTTACCTCACGACTGTCGGCGCAAGAAGGCTGGCGTGTCGAACTCCGCTGCGTCAGGGTCACTTAGGTCAGCATCCTTCAGTTCACCATTCGCTGTCGTGGATTCTGCAGGTTGATTAATAAGTTTTTCTAACCGCTTAGCAATATTCATTTGGGTGCCGAGAGCGGCTTGGGAATCACTATGTCCTGCCAATAAAAGGTCATCGGCCACTTGTTCCGAGTGGTCATCTGGATTGGACTGGGTTCTGACGGGGGTCGGTTTGGGCTCACGCGATAGCTCAGACTCCACTGACCTGGCCAGTGATAGTCTCGGCGCCTCGGCAGCCGGCTCATGACCCCCCTGCTTCAACGACGAGTAATCCTTGAGGTCGACTGGTGTCGAAGCGCGCTCCTCCGCCGCGCTCACATGCTTATCAAACCCCGTCGCTATCACGGTGATTTTAACTTGGCTTTGCATCCGCGGATCGACGACTGCGCCGAAAATAATATTGGCGTCGTCGTGCGCAGCTTGATGGATAATCGACGATGCTTCATTGACTTCACCAATGGACAGGTCGTTGCCTCCAGTGACGTTAATGATGACACCGCGCGCTCCCTCAACAGCCGCATCTTCCAACAGGGGACTGGAAATTGCCCGATTCGCTGCGGCGTTCGCTCGGCTCGCCCCTTTGCCAACTCCGGTGCCCATAATGGCCATGCCAGTCCGAGACATGATAGTTCTCACGTCAGCAAAGTCGAGGTTGATCATGCCGGGTACTAAAATTAGGTCAGAAATACCCTGAACAGCCTGGAGAAGCACATCATCAACCTTTTCGAACGCCTTACGAAAGGTCATGCTCTTCGTCAATAAGAGACGCTCATTCGGAATGGTGATTACCGAATCTACGCTGTCGCGAAGTTTGTCGAGTCCTTCATCGGCACGCGTAGCGCGCTGCTTACCCTCAAATTGAAAAGGCTTGGTGACCACAGCAACCGTCAGGCATCCAAGCTCACAGGCCAAATTGGCGATCACCGGTGCCGCTCCCGTGCCCGTACCACCCCCAAGACCCGTTGTCACGAACACCATGTCAGCACCATCAAGAGCGTCAATGAGTTCGTTTGTATTCTCTAGTGCCGCCTCTCGGCCGAGGTTCGGGTCGGCGCCCGCACCGAGTCCCTTGGTGAGTTTCACCCCTAACTGAATTTTGCTCGGCGCGCCGTTAGCTTGAAGAGCCTGGATGTCCGTGTTAGCAACAATGAAGTCGACTCCCTGCAGACCAGACTTCACCATCCTGTTAACGGCGTTACCACCACCCCCTCCGACACCTATCACCCTGATGCGAGCACCCGCTCGACTCTCATCGTCAAGCGTTAATCGCAAGGAGCTACCAGGGGTAACCCTGTTGGTATCAGTCCGGTTTGGGCGCGCATTCGTCATCTTAGGAGTCCATCCACGACGATTAACAGCTAATGAGCCACACAATAGGTGGGCTTAGTGAACTTCCCTCATACAAGATATAGATTATTGATAAGAAAAAAGGAGTGTCAAGTTCAATCTCCACCTAAGGGCGGGCGAACCGCCAGAGCCAGTCCCAATCTAAAAGAATTCCCGAAACAAACCTCGTAAGCGACCCGCGACGCGACTCAACGCGCCTGCTCCAACCAATCCTGATGGTTGAGGAAAATAGTTGCGGTGGGCATACATCACGAGTCCCACGGCCGTTGCAAACTGTGGGCTATGCGCGTGATCAGCTAGTCCGCCGATTTCACTTGGAGACCCGACCCTAACTGGAAGATCGAAGATTTGTTCCGCAATCTCGGCTGTTCCCTCAAGCACAGACGCGCCACCAGTCAGAACGATGCCTGCATTCAAGGCGTTTTCGTATCCCGCGCGCCGGATCTCGTCCCAAAGAAGATGAAAGATCTCCTCAGCACGCGGCTGCAGGATGTCAGACAAGAGCCGCCTCGCCATGACACGAGGTGGTCGCCCGCCGTGGCTAACAACGTCAATTGTCTGATCTTCTTCGACCAGGGCAGATAAGGCACAGCCGCAACGGCGTTTGATTTTCTCGGCCTCAGGAATTGGTGTCCGTAAGCCAACGGCGATATCTTGCGTAAAATGTCCGCCTCCGATCGCGACTACGCCAGTATGCCAGAGGCTTCCTCGCTCAAAGACAGCGAAGTCAGTCGTTCCTCCGCCGATGTCGACAAGTGCAACACCTAGTTGTTTTTCGTCGTTCGTTAAAACCGCCTCGCTTGCAGCGAGCTGCTCAAGCACCGTATCCAGCACCGCAACACCAGCGCGATTGACGCATCCGACGATATTCTGGGTCGATGCCGCGCTACCAGTAATAATGTGAACGTTCACTTCGAGTCGAGCGCCGGTCATGCCAATGGGTGAACTAATCTCGTCCTGGTCATCCACCACGAAATCTTGTGGAAGAACATGGAGAATCTCTCGCCCGCTTGGTAGGGATACAGCCTTAGCTGCATCAATCGCCCGACGAACATCCTCGCCAGAAATTTCTCTATTTTTTCCAGAAACCGCAACCACGCCGCGACTATTGAAACCCTTGACATGAGCACCCGAAAGCCCGAGATGCACTGAATCTATTTCCACGCCAGCTGTGAGCTCAGCAGCGTCGATCGCCTGCTTCACCGACCCCACAGCGGCTTCCAGATTCACGACAACACCGCGCTTTATACCGTGCGCCTCCACTACACCGATGCCGATGATGTCGAGTTCGCCGTCGTCCATGATCTCACCGACGATAGCGGTAATCTTCGACGTGCCGACGTCCAGGCCTACGAGATATCGATCTTTGCGAGCCACATATCCTCCGTACTATCGTTTGCGTGCGTCATAGAACAATCGGACTCAAAGACTCTGATGCCGCAGGACCGACGTAGACCCGATTTCCATACCGCAAATCCACGTAATCGATCTCAGGCACGTGTTCCAGTATCACATCTATCATTTCCAGATACTTGTGTATCCGGTCTGCAAATCGGACGTTGCCAAGATGCAAATGCACCCTGTCACCATCAAGCAGCACGACAACATTGTCAGGGTCAGCAACATCGATCTGCGAGACTCGACGCAAGAGCTCTGGCCGACGTTCGAAGTCTTCAATGAACCGGCCGTGCATTTTCTTGCGGTCCGAATCGATCACGGGCTGCCCGTGATCGAGGTGCACGAAAAGGTTATCGACAATCGGTAGATCGAAATCACCATATTGTGGTCCGTGCTCATCAATCACAACACCCTGTTCATCGATTAGATAAAGACGCTCACCGAATCGACCGACCCCGACTGGCACCTTTTCTGACACAACAATCTGGATCGTCGACGGCATCACCCGACGAAACTCCACATCTTTTGCCCATGGTGACGCCGTCAACCTATTGCGCCACTCATCGAGGTCGATTGTCAGGATGTTCTGTCCGTGCAAAAGGCTCACCAGGGCGTTGAATTCTCCCTCCGAGAATCGCGAAAGGCCCTCGACCTCAATCTTGTTGATAGCCAACATAGATGAGTGGAGCACCCAGTCCGTTGCACGGTGAAGCGCATAGCCCACGAGGACGAGCAGTATGACGGTTCGGCCGAGTCTGCGCACATGCTGCCATATCGACCGTCGTCGTGATGGTTTGATGTGTGAGCGATGGAAACGCTTGTCCGCAGGAACTCGAACCCCCATCTAGTTCCTCACCTCAAAGTGCTGGCGACCATCCATTTCACTATCTTCTCGAGTAAAGTGACCAGATTGCAGTTGTTGAACAATTTGATCGGCTACATCACCGATGGACCCCGCACCGAGAGTGATAACGAGATCCCCTGGTCGCACGAGCTGCATGACCGCCTCGGTCACATCGTCCACCGAGTCGACTAAATGCACCGCGGGCTGGCCAGCCCGCTGGACGGCCTCCGCAATTGCTGCAGCAGTCGCGCCAGGTATCGGAGCCTCACCCGCCCCATAGACTTCCGTCAGCACGACTTCATCTGCTGTCGCTAGAACCATTCCGAACTCCTCGGTTAACTGATGAGTCCGGGTGTAACGATGGGGTTGGAAGGCCACCAGCACGCGACGATCAAGGCTAGCCCGTATCGCCGTTAGCACCGCTTGAATCTCTGTCGGGTGATGACCATAGTCATCCACGACCATGACCCCACCGATTTCCCCTCGAAATTGAAATCGGCGCTCTACGCCTTGAAACTCTGCCAAAGCATGTGCGATGCGTTCAAAGGTCACGCCGGCTTCCAAACCAACGCAAACCGCGGCCAACGCATTCTGGAGGTTGTGCTGACCCGGAACCTGTAAATGCAATGGACCCAACAACTCCATCAGTTTCTTACCGGCCCTGCGCACACGCACCTCACAGGACACCCCAAAGGGTCGCAGTTGCACTTCACTACCGAGAACATCAATAGGCTGTTTTTCGTCTAGGCCGTATCTCAGCACCCGCCTTGTCATTTGACACAGCAAGGGACGTAGGCCCTCGTCGTCAACGCATCCAACAATAGAACCGTAAAACGGAACAGCGTTACCAAACTCGACGAACGCATCACATAGCCCTTCGAACGTACCGTAATGCTCAAGATGCTCGCGGTCGACGTTTGTGATCACAGCTATCTCCGGCGTCAAACGGAGAAACGAACGATCGCTTTCGTCGGCTTCCGCCACCATATATTTACCTTGTCCCCGCCGTGCATTGCTGCCAAACGCATTCAGTCGGCCGCCTATCACCACCGTTGGATCAAGTTCGCCACCTTCCAGTACCAACGCAATCATTGAGGTCGTCGAGGTTTTCCCGTGTGACCCGGCCACGGCAATACCGGAGCGTAGCCGCATCAGTTCAGCTAGCATCTCTGCGCGCGGAATAACCGATATGTTCCGGCGACGCGCCTCGGCAACCTCGGTGTTGTCGTCAGTGACGGCCGAGGAGACAACCACTACATCGGCCTCGGATACCAGTTGTGGGTCGTGACCAATGTGCACAGCAACACCCAGGGTTACGAGTTGATCAGTAACTGCTGAGCGCTTTAAATCCGACCCGCTCACGACGTAACCGAGATTCGCCAAGAGCTCGGCGATGCCACACATACCGGAACCGCCAATGCCGACAAAATGGATTCGTCTCGTACACCCCAACATTTGCTTAGTCCAGACTCTCTAATCCGCCACCACACCTTCGAAGATGCTCACTGGTGCCAGCGCGTCTCATCCTGGCACTCACGACGCCACCAACCGAAGGGCGCGTTCGATAATGACTTGTGCAGCCTCTGGGCGCGCAAACCCTTGCATGGCCTTGGCCATCAGGGTTCGGCGCGACGGGTCGGCAACGAGTGCGCCAACCCGCTGGGCTACCGTCGTTGGTAAATCGTCCTGCAGTAGCACTTCGGCACCGCCAGCGTCTGCGATCACTTCCGCGTTCCGGCGCTGGTGATCGTCGGTAGCTGTGGCAAGCGGCACCAAGATGCTCGCGCGACCTACTGCCGCGAGTTCCGCGAGCGTTGTCGCACCCGCACGACAGAGAACAATCTCCGAGGCGTACATCTCCGGAGCGATAGGCTCGAGAAAAGACGTCACCCGTGCTTCGATTCCAGCTGTGTCGTAGGCTTCTTGCACAGGGTCGACATCTCGAGGCCCAGCTTGGTGGGTAATAATCAGCCGTGGGCGAATTGCCGCGAGCGCCGGTGCAGCGCTCATCATCGCCTCGTTGATCTTTTGTGCGCCCTGAGACCCACCCACGACGAGTAGTCGACAGCTGTCGGACGGCGTGTCGGTCTGGACCATCGGGTCCAAGAACTCCGGACGCACGGGGTTGCCACTCACGAAGCCTTTGCGACCGAAAAATATGAGCGTGCTCTCGAACGAAACGGCTGCAGACCGTACGAGCGGTGCAAGTAGACGATTCGTCAACCCTGGCACAGCATTTTGCTCCAAAAGCATGGTTGGAACACCTCGCAGTGCGGCCACCAACACGAGTGGGCCCGAACTGTATCCTCCAACGCCTACCACAAGGTCTGGCTTGCAACGGGAAACTACGCGCCACGCATCCCAAGCGCTCAGGGGAAGTAGCATTGCGGCGTATACCGTCTCCAGCCAGGTTCTGCCCTTGAAACCCGAACTGCGGATAAACTCGACCTTGAATCCCGCCCGGGGCACTGCCTTCGCTTCTAATCCCCGTGAAGTGCCCACGAATACCACCGATGCTTCTGGACGTTGGCGAAGCAGTTCCCTGCCGACTGCGATGCCAGGAAATACGTGGCCTCCAGTCCCTCCACCAGCAATCACCACACTGAGGTCGACCATCTTGGACATCCTCGCGTCCCACTGGTCCGTCTGACCCATCCATCCTCACCCCTCCGCCGACGCGTGCTGTGACACGTTGAGTAGGACACCCATCCCCACCAGACTACAGAGGAGTGACGAACCACCCGAGCTCACAAACGGCAGTGGGATTCCCGTGGTGGGCAGCAGACTAAGCACCACACTGATGTTCATGAAGGCTTGAAGCGTCAACATCGTAGTGAGGCCTATCGCTATAAATGCACCGAATCGATCAGGGGCGCGGAGTGCGATCCGGGCTCCTCGCCAGGCAACAACACAAAAGCAAAGCAGCACTGCCGTCGCTCCAATTAGGCCGGTCTCCTCCGCAATAACCGCATAAATGAAGTCCGTGTGGGGTTCAGGAAGAAAACCTAACTGCTGCACGCCAGCACCCCTCCCTACTCCCCAGATACCGCCAGTCCCAACGGCAATCAGAGACTGGACCACCTGCCACCCATCACCCAGCGGGTCTTTCCACGGATCAAAAAAAGTTATCAAGCGTCTCCATCGCTCCGGTGAAAAATAAGCGACGACAGCGAACACCGGAAGGATGACCAGCCCACCTCCAAGTAGATACCGATAACTGAGGCCAGCGGTGAAAGTCATGACCCCAACAATTGCGATGATGGATACTGCGGTGCCGAAGTCAGGTTCCAGCAGTATTAGTCCGCTTACGGTCGCTACAACGATTGCTATTGGTGCGAGCGCGTAGCCGATGTCATTAATACGATTCATCCGACGTTCGAGAATCGCAGCCGAGAATAGAATCACTACCAGCTTCGCAAACTCTGATGGTTGGATGCCAATTCCTCCAGCTAACCAAAGCCACCTTCGTGCGCCGTTGATCTCCCTCGAGAACAACACGACTACCAAGAGCACGGTAATGCTGACTAGTGCAGTCCAAATGACGACCGGCTGGCGATAATTCCTGTAGTCCAGATGCATCAGAATCCAGAGGCCAAAGAGTCCAACGACCGCTACGCTCAACTGTTTCCAAAGGTAATACTCCGCGTTCTGGGACTGCTCAGCGGCAAGCGCAGATGATGCGACATAGACCATTACGACACTCACGCAAACCAAGAGAAAAGCCGCCAGAAAAAGCACCTTGTCTGACTTTAGTTTTAGCGCCATAGTTATAGTTTCCCGCTCGCCCGACCGAACCCTAAAGGTTTAGCCAGGTCAGCCCGAAACATGGGTGGCGGCCGTCCGTGAGCAGTGAGTAGTCATCAGCTAGACTTGGGGACCGAGACACCGGCCTCGTAGACCGGGGCGGCCTACGTTCCCAGCAGCCAGTTCTCCACCGCCGCAAGCCAACTGATGACTACTCACTGCTCACCGATTTCCGTCACGCTTCCCGCTAAACGCTCTACTTCTTCCTTAAAACACCGGCCCCGTTCCGCGTAGTCCTGGAACATGTCAAAACTGGCACACGCTGGGGCCAACAGCACCGTGCCACGCGGTGATGCCAGCGTGAACCCCATCCTCACCGCCTCAGCAAGAGAGTCAGCTTCGTGCACTGGCACGCTGCCGCCGAGCACCTCAACGATCTGCGGCCTCGCCTCACCGATGGCCACCAGCGCCTTCGCTCGCTGAACCAACCCGTCCTGCAAAACCCTCCAGTCACCGCCCTTAAACCGCCCACCGACTATGGGCACCAAGCCTGGACCAAGGCTTTCAATAGCGTGTCGTGCGGCGGCGAGATTTGTGGCTTTTGAATCATTAATAAACTGGACACCCCCGATCCGGCGCACTGGCTCCAGTGTGTGCTCAAGACCTTCGAATGCCGCCACCGCGCGTGTCATCGCTTCAGGTGTCGCGCCGACGATGACTCCTATGGCAACGGCCGCGAGGACATCCTGCAAAAGATGCCGGCCGATGAGCTGGACTGCGGAGCGAGGTACTAGGGGCACGGACCCTGATGGCATCCGGCGTGCGATAACGTCATCGACCAACGTGATGCCGTCAGGAATCGATGTGTCCAGGGCGAACGGCAAACGCTGGGCATCACTCCCGTCAACCATTGCGAGCACCTGCGGATCATCAGCATTAACCACGAGCCAGTCCGCGTCTCCTTGATTGGCCAGAATCTTCGCTTTAGCGGAGGTGTATCGCTCTAACGTCCCGTGGCGATCCAAGTGATCAGGAGAGACATTGAGAACGACAGCAATCCAAGGATGAAACTGCTCCGTCAGTTCCAATTGAAAACTGCTAGTCTCCACAACGTGAATCACGTCAGGTGTCGACTGTGCCACTTGGGCACTTAGCGCCGGGCCGACGTTTCCACCGACCAGAGTTGAGAATCCTGCGGCATCAAGAATCCGGCCTGCAAGCAAGCTCGTAGTCGATTTACCCTTGGTCCCAGTCACCGCCACCACTCGTCCACGCAGCCATCGAGACGCCAACTCCAGCTCACCAATAACCGGAATGCCAGATTCACGTGCTGTCCGAACCGCTGACTGCTCCGGTGACACCCCTGGGCTCAGGACCACAAGGTCGGCACCGAGGAACGTTTGGCTCCGATGCTCGCCGAGTTCAAACGTCACCCGTTTCGACCACTGGCCAAGTTCCTGGTTCACCGTGGTGCATATGTCCGTTACCACAACTTCGGCGCCTCGCTCAGAGAGGAGCTCAGCCGCCGCTAATCCGCTACGTGCGGCGCCGACAACGATTACTCGGCGCCCCTCAACCGTGAACTCCGTGTTGGCTTCTGACTGCACCATTTCAACCATGTGTATCTCGCCTAACGAAGCTTCAGTGTCGTTAGGGTAAACAGCGCAAATATCACCGCTACGATGAGAGACCGTCCGATGATCTTCGGTTCACTCCATCCACTGAGTTCAAAGTGATGATGGAGCGGCGCCATCTTAAAGACTCGACGTCCGGTCATACGAAACACGGCCACCTGGATAATCACTGAAGCCGCTTCGAGGACAAAAATCCCGCCGACCAGAGGCAGGAGAAGCTCTTGCTTGATCAACACGGCAACGGTACCGAGCGCGCCGCCAAGCGCTAAGGAGCCGACGTCACCCATGAATATGTCGGCTGGATAAGAGTTGTACCAGAGGAATCCAAGGCTCGCCCCGACCAGTGAACCGCAAAAGATCGTCAATTCAGCAGTTGGTGGAAATCCAACAAGCAGAAGATATTCCGCCAGCACGCGATGGCCAGTGACATAGGCCAACCCAGTGAACACAGCTGCCGCCACCGTAAAGGTGCCGATCGCTAAACCGTCTAGACCATCAGTAAGGTTGACAGCATTAGATGAGCCAACAAGGACCAGGACAACGAACGGCACATACAACCAGCCGAGGTTAGGAACGAAGTCCTTAAAGAACGGAAAGATTAAGTTCGTGTTGTAAACACCCTCGTCGGTCAAAGCCAGTAGGGCCATGCCCACCCCCACGGCGATGGCAATCTGGGCCACGAACTTGTAGCGAGGGCGTAGTCCATGATGCGACTGTCGGCTGATCTTGAGGTAGTCATCAACAAACCCAACCGCACCGAATGCAATCGTCGATAGGACAGCAATCCAGATGTACGGGTTCGTGAGGTCGGCCCACAGTAATGTCGGCGTGAGTGCTGCAGTAAGGATTAACAATCCACCCATCGTTGGCGTACCAGCCTTTGGCTGGTGCGCTGCCGGTCCTTCCGCTCGGATGATTTGGCCGATCTGTGCCTCGCGGAGTTTTCGGATCATCCACGGACCCAACAGAAGACTGATCGCCAACGCGGTGAGACTCGCAATGGCGGTCCGAAATGTGATGTAGCGCGTCACATTGAGAACCGATAACTCAGTGTGGAACGGGTACAGTAGGTGATACAGCATCACGCCAGCTCCGATTTCAAATACTCGACGATTAGGTCGGTCTGCACGCCACGGGAACCTTTGACGAGTACGAGATCGCTCGTCTGCAGTAATGACGCGGTCAACGGGCCGGCCTCATCGCTAGTGGTGACGTGGTGAACCTGTGCCGAGTCGAGGCCCCCGTCGACCGCACCGTCCGCTAAGGCGACCGCATCCGGGCCACCCACTGACACCAACAGATCAAGTCCGCATTTGGCAACCATGAGGCCGCTGTGCCGGTGGAGTTCCCGACCGCGCGAACCCAACTCACGCATTTCGCCGAGCACAGCCACCCGTCGGCCGTCGGCCTTTTCAGTGTTCAAGATTTCCAGCGCAACCGTGAGAGCCGATGGACTCGAATTGTATGAGTCATCGACAACGACAATGCCGTTCCGCAGCCTGAACACCTCGCCTCGATGCACAAACGGTTTCAGTGCGCTCGCCTCAGCCGAGATCGTATGGAGTGGAATCTTGAACTGTAACGCAACAGTGACCGCTGCTAGCACATTCGCAAATTGTCCGAGCCCAAGGAGCGGCACCCGAAGCGGCAACGATGCTTCGCTGGTGGCGATGGTGGCCTCAATACCGCTAAGACCCCGATCGCGTACATCGCCCGCCTTAACATCAGCTGGTGCGTGAATTCCAAACGTGACGACCTGTCCGGGAAACTGTCGAGCGCGCGACATCACATGCGCGTCGTCGGCATTCGCAATCAATAAACTGTCGGGTGTTGCCCCTTCCATGATCTCGGCCTTGGCGTCGGCAACCCTCTCGACTGAGCCGAGTAACCCCACATGTGCGTCCCCAACATTAGTCCACACCCGAACGTCAGGCTTTGCGATGGCTACTAGACGTGCGATCTCGCCAACGTGGTTCATGCCAAGTTCCACGACGGCGAGTTCCGGCCTGGCTAATAGGGCCAAAAGCGATAGTGGAAGCCCAATATGGTTATTCCAGTTACCCTGATTTCGAACAACTCGATAACGGGTCTGAAGCATCGCTGCCACGATCTCTTTGGTTGATGTCTTACCTGTGCTACCGGTGATCGCGATGACACGCGCCCCCGACCCACTCCGGACATGCTGAGCCAAAGCCTGCAACGCTCCGACAGTGTCCTGTACGATGATGACGACAGCGGTCGCCGAAGTCGGCACCGCTCTGCGATCACTCACCACCACACCTCGAGCTCCGCAATCGAGCGCTCCTGTCACAAAGTCATGACCATCAAACCGTTCGCCACGAATCGCAAAAAATAAATCACCAGCGGCTAGGGTGCGTGTGTCGATAGAGACTGGCCCAAACCGCTCATCTTGCTCACCCGAAACCAGCGTCCCCCCGACAACACTAGCGATCTCCTCTGCCGTCAATTGCCAAGGTGGCTGCTTCGGCACGGGTCCCTTCACAACACGCGCGCACTACTCCGCCGCTTCGTCAGTGCTGCACGAGCCACGGCAGCATCGTTGAACGGCACGGTCTCACCAGCGATAACCTGATAACTTTCGTGACCCTTACCCGCAATGATCACAACGTCGCCTCTGCGCGCCTGCCCAACGGCGTGGCTAATAGCTGCAGCTCTATCGATAATTGTCACAAATGGTGTTTCCTGTCCTACATCCCGAACAGAGGCGCGATCTCCCTGTTGGCCGGCGTGCCCCGTCTCTATGCCGGCAACGGTGTCCTCAATAATCGCTGCCGGATCCTCTGAACGCGGATTGTCCGAGGTCACAACCACGAGATCGCTCAAGCGGGCCGCTACGGCTCCCATAAGGGGACGCTTGGAGCGGTCACGGTCACCACCGCATCCGAACACCGTAATTAATCTTCCTGGCACCAATGGCCGTGCGGACTCCAACAGCAACCTCAGTGCGTCGTCCGTGTGAGCAAAGTCGATCACTACCGCGACTTCATCGGTCGCATCCGACACGATTTCGAACCGACCTGGCACGGCCGTCACCGCCGCGATGCCCGTTTCGATCGCACTAAACGACACATCGAGCGCCACAGCTGTGGCCACTGCTGCAAGGATGTTGTAGACGTTCGCTTGTCCGATAAGCGCTGATCGCACCCGTATTTCACCTCGTGGCGTTCGCACATCGAATCGTAATCCTGTTAGAGACCCCTCGACCGAGCTGCAGGTCACGTCAGCTGCGCTCCGAAGGGCGTAGGTGACCGGTCGCTCAACGGAATCCACTAAGGTGGCTCCGCGGGGATCGTCGATGTTAAGAATCGACGGCTGCCCATGTGGTAGTAACTCAAACAACCTGCATTTCGCCTCAAAGTAGCGATTCATATTTCCGTGAAAATCCAAGTGGTCGCGCGTGAGATTGGTGAAAACCGCCGTCGTAAAGCGGGTGTGAGTTACTCGGTGCAGAGCGAGTGCGTGTGATGACACCTCCATGACACACGCACCGATACTGTTTTCAACCATCTCCCTGAGCATCTGCTGAACTTCGCTAGCTTCAGGTGTGGTCAGTGATGCTACCTGGTGAGTCGAGCCGAACTGGTGACCGATCGTCCCCATGCGGCCGCACTGCACACCTGCTGATTCAAAAATGCTTTGAATCAAGCACGCGGTGGTCGTCTTCCCGTTAGTGCCTGTGATGCCGATGACCGGGAGCTCCTGGCTCGGATGCCCAAAGAACTCAACGGACAGTGCCGCCAGCGCTTGTCTGGCGTCCTGTACGCGCACCCACGGCAGGTTGATTCCTGGGGTCGCCGGTGAAGCTGAAACGATGCACACCGCACCCTGCTGTTCGGCCTCACCCGCGAACGTCGTTCCATCAGATTGCTGTCCACGAAGCCCAACGAAAACAGCTCCAGGTAACATTTGCTTTGAGCCGTACGCGATAGATGTAACGGGGCGCGCTAGAACATCTCCGTGGCCGTCCTCAGTCGTCAACTCCTCGCCCAGCAGCGTGCTCGTCCGTGAGAGCAGTTCACCTAGGGTCATGGGTGCGACTCGCTGGATTCCACGGCCCTCATCTGCCGTGTCCCCTGAAGCACGCCTTCCTCACCACGTTCGATAGCACTACCCGCACTAGGCCGCTGAGCAAAGACGACCCCGTCGCCCTGCACCTTCACAAATAAGCCTAGCTGCGTAAGCGTTCGTGTTGCTCTACGTAGACCCATGCCGGACAAGTCGGGCATTCTAAGTGACTCAGAGTCGACAGCCGCGACCGGGGCGTATGCGGGAGCTGGCAACGGCGTGGTCGGCACACCCGGCAAGGAATCACCTCGGCGCCGGGCGAAGATTCGAGAAACGGGCTCCGTTGTAGGAGAGACACCGCTGTCCCGAAGGGCAATTTCGGCAATGCGCTTAAAGACCGGAGCTGCGACTGCCCCTCCCGTGTCTGTCGCTACGCCGGGGGAATCGACCAGGACCAAGATCGTGAAAACCGGGTCGCGGGACGGGACAAACCCAATAAACGATGCTCTGTGCTCCGTCGCGGAGTATGCCCCACCAATGTATTTCCTGGCGGTTCCCGTCTTTCCGGCCACGGTGTAGCCAGGAATTGCAGCGTTTCTTCCGGTCCCTCGCTTGACAACTTCCTCCATGATGTTCGTCAGCATCATGGCGGTTGTGGGAGTGACGGCCCGCTGGGTCGAGTGAGGTAACAATTCGACCCGGTCACCGTTTTGCCGGGTCGCTCGCACCAGCCGGGGCCGAACGAGCACGCCACCATTAGCAATAGCGTTGACCGCAGTCGCTAGCTGGAGCGGAGTCGCACTGAGGTAATAGCCGATGGAGAACGAGGCGATGTTAACGGGTTTCCAGTCCTTAGGGGGATGCAGTAAGCCGACACTTTCGCCAGGAAACTCTGTCGGGACTGTCCACTTCTCGGGTCCATCATCCCCCTCGCCAGGGATAAAACCAGAAGTCTCGGTTGACACCCTCTGGCCGAAGCCAAATCGCTTCGCGTATTCGTAGAGTATGTCCGGCCCAAGGTGCTCGGCGATCTGGACAGCACCGACGTTACTCGATTTGACGACGATGTCCATAACCGACAGGCTGCCGTCGTAACGAGTGTAGTCATCAATTTTGTGCCCACCCCAATTATCGCGACTGATACTCCCAGCACTAACATCGAACTGGTCGTCCAACTGAACGACCTCTTGCTCCAGTGCCGCAGCAATAGGCACCAGCTTGAATATTGACCCAGGCTCGTAAGTATCTTGCGTGGCGCGATTGCGCCGATGACCCTTTTCCGGTGCCAATTTTTTCTTATTCAGGTCAAAGGTAGGTTCGTTGGCGAGCGCCAGCACGTCGCCGGTGGAGGATTCGAGAATGATGACCGTGCCGCCATCCGCTTTGTGCTCGTTAACCACGACACGCAATTCGCGCTCCGCAATGTATTGGAGGTGACTGTCGATCGTTAGTTCGAGCGTGATGCCAGGCGTGGAGGGACGCTCCAGCTGCCAATTGAAGACACGCTCATGCGCATCAACCATATCGAGGGTTTGGCCATCCTGTCCTCGAACGATCCCGTCATAGGTAGCTTCAACACCCTCTATACCTATGTTGTCGGTCCCGACCCAACCCAAGACGTGCGCGAGCAATCGACCGTTCGGATACTGCCGTAGAGGCTCCCTTTCAAATCCGACACCTGGCAGTGGCGGGTCTAGCGCCTTGACTGCCGCCACCTCTTCTTCCGATACCGTCTTTCGTTCGACGTAAGTGAATATTCCCTTGCGGAAACGTTCAATGAGATTAGGAGTGTTGTCACAGCCGTTCAGCGCGTCGCAGAGCTTTTTAGCGAACTCCTTAGGCTTGTCGATTTCGCCTGCGGACACATAAACCGTATGACCCTGGGAACTAGTCGCGAGGATGTTACCGCCGCGGTCGAGAATGTCGCCTCGTCGGCCAAGCACGTCCCTCATTCGGTCCCGCTGTTTATTGGCGTACCCCTTCAGAAAGTCGTGCTGCCACACTTGCAAGTTAACTAATCTGGTCTCGATACCAACGGTCCACAGCGTTAGAAAGGCGACCACGACGATGATTCGCCGGCGTATCGTCTGGCGCCAGTGAACGGTTGGGGCGTCTGCCAAGCGTGCCTCTGGCGCATCGAAGTAGGCAAACAGGCCACCGGGCTCACGGGGCGCCCGCCGTCGCCGCTTCTTCGGTCCTGCCGGTGTAGCCACTTACCTCCCCTAATTGTCGCGCTGTCCCATTGCGTTGCCGCGGGCCACGACCGTGTCGCCCGCCGGTTGCGCCGGCGTGATGCGTTCGATGTGCACTACCGCTTGCGCGGTAGGAACTTCTAAGCCCAACTCTTCGGTCGCAATCGTATAAATCCGTTCCAGTGTTTGAAGGCCCTCAACCTCCAGCCGTCGCCGTTGATTTTCCTCCTGCACTTTAATTAGTTCTACTTCGATTTCCACCATCTGGTATCCGTGTTGCCGCAACTCGTGGTGTTGCCAGGCGGCAAACAGGATGACCGCAACCAGTAGAATCCCAACTCCCAGCGACTGCCGAAATTCGCGCTGCCGGATTGGGTCAACTTCACGGATGACCTGATTCCGGACACGTTTCTTCACCGCGTAATCGATTTGACGTTTCCTCATTTAATCCGCTCCGCCGCTCTCAGTTTGGCACTCCGCGCTCTGGGATTCCGGTCGCGCTCGTCGGGGTCTGCGACAAGCGGGTGCTTCGTCAAGATTCGGACGATGGCTTCTTGTCCTCGGGCGAGTGCGCGCAACGTGTGTTTAACGATGCGATCTTCAAGTGAATGGAACGTGATGATAACCACCCTCGCACCACCACGAAGTCGTCTACAGATCACCTCTAGCGCCCTTTCGAGGCCATCGAGCTCTTGGTTGACCCAGATGCGAATGGCTTGAAACGTGCGGGTCGCGGGGTCAATCCGTTGCCAGCCGCGCTTGGGCATTGCTCGCCGTACAATCGCTGCTAACTGACCTGTGGTGTGCACGGGCGTCTTACGACGGGTATATACGATGGCGCGCGCGATCCGGCGAGAATGTCGTTCTTCTCCATATTTAAAAATTAAATCCGCGAGGTCCTGCTCGGATATGTCCCGAATGAGATCCGCGGCGGTGGCACCGGTTGACTGATCCATGCGCATGTCAAGCGGCTCGTCCCGCCGAAAGCTGAAGCCCCGTTCCACACCATCCAATTGCATAGACGACACACCGAGATCAGCCACGGCTCCATCGATAGTGGCGACGCCTCGGTCGTCCAGCACTGATGCCAAGTCTCGAAAATCCGCGTGGAGCAGTTGAACTTGATCGCGCCAAGCCGCCAGCGCCTCGGCAGCATGTACAAGTGCTTGAGGATCGCGATCGAAACCAAGGAGCTGCGTCGCGCCGCTCTCCATGAGCGCTTGAGCATGGCCCCCGGCTCCAACGGTACAATCAACAAACACCCCACCGGATTCGGGCACCAGATAGCCCATGGTCTCCGCTGTCAACACCGGCATGTGATACGGGTTGGCCATCAGATTCCAAACTCCGCCAGGGCTCGTGCGTCGTCATCCGTATACGGGTCACGCTCTAGCTTGGCAACGAAGCGGTTGTGGTTCCATATTTCGAGATAGTCATACTGGCCTAAAACGTCGACTTCACCGGTCATGGAAGCGGCTTCACGTAACCGCGCTTGGAGTGAAACGCGTCCCTGCTTGTCGAATTCAGCAAACTGTCCAAAATAGTTGACGCGATCGAGAAACCTGAGCCGTGACGGGTGGGCGTTTGGCACCTTCGCTAACTTGGCCTCAATGGCTTCCCAGACCGGCATTGGATAAACACGAACCGACTCGCCGGTCACGCTGGTAATAAACAGAGCGCTTCCGTGTCGCTTCTCTATCGAGACGCGAAAGGCAGACGGAATTTTCAGTCTGCCCTTGTCGTCTATTTTTGCAGACAGGTTTCCTCTAATCACCTAAAAACTCCATAAAACTCCACTTAAATCCACAGCAATCGTAAGAAAACCATCGAAACCTGTCAATCCCTAAAATGTAGAGCAGCAGTAACTTAGACCCCAATATGCTGTGGAGTTGGAATGTTTGGCGTGGCGCCCTCGTGTTACCATCGCTTGGGCTGTCTGGATTCTTTTTCTCCCGTTAAAACATACGGGAAATATGAGCTTTCGTTAAATTTTCGATGCTAAGAGCAGCACTTATCGGATTCCCTGCTGTCGGTAAGACAACGCTATTCCGTCTGATGACGAGCGTGGAAGAAGCGCGCGACGGAACCAGGCGCGCCGAAGCACACGTTGGTATCGCCAAGGTACCTGAGCCAAGGCTAGACCGTTTGGTTGAAATCTTTCGGCCGAAAAAGCGCGTTCCAGCAACTGTGGAGTTGGCCGAAATGGTCGGCCACGCCACCACCCAGTCACTTGTGGACATTGCAGCGTTCAGAGACGCCGACGCGCTCCTCCACATCGTCCGTGCATTTCGCGACGAACGGGTACCCCACGCCTCCGGCAGTATCAACCCAGTGCGGGATACACGCACCATGGAGGAAGAACTGATTCTGGCCGACCTCGGAGTCGCTGAGCGTCGTATCGAGCGGCTGCACCGAGACCTAAAGAAGCATAAGAGCGACGACCTGGAGGCCGAACAGGCCGTTCTAACGAAGTGTCAGGCAACACTGGAGGCCGGAACACCGTTACGGCGAATGGCACTTGAGCCACAAGCCTCGAAGCTTCTTCGAGGTTTCCAGTTTCTCTCAGCTAAGCCATTACTCGTCATTAACAATCTGGATGAATCTGATTTACCGAGCGGATTAGAGGAAACCGACCCTTCACTCCAAGAAGTCCTTCGCGAGGCAGACGCCAAAACCGTGGCCGTGTGCGCCAAAATCGAGCTTGAGATTGGGCAGCTCGATAAAGAGAGCGCGGAGGCATTTTCAGCAGATCTTGGACTCGCAGAATCTGGACTAGATCGAATCATCCGGGCGAGTTACGAACTTCTGGGTTACATTTCCTTCTTTACCGTAGGCGAAGATGAATGCCGGGCGTGGACCCTGCCACGAGGCACGGTGGCTCAGGATGCCGCTAGGGAAATTCACTCGGACATTGCACGAGGATTTATCCGCGCTGAGGTCGTAGCCTATGCCGATCTCATCGAGCACGGTTCACTCGCTTCGTGTCGGGAGCGCGGCCTCGTGCGCCTCGAAGGAAAGACCTACGTCGTGTGTGACGGTGATGTCATCACGTTCCGTTTCGCCACGTGATACGATCCCGCCATGCGCGCCCTGATCACCGGCGGAGCCGGATTTATTGGGTCTCACCTTGCCGAAGCGCTTCTGGACGCCGGCCATGAAGTAGAAGTAGTGGACGATCTTTCCACAGGCTCAATGGAGAACATTGAGCACTTAAAGAACCGGCGCGGCTTTCAATACGTAATCGATTCAGTCACCAATGAAGACCTCTTAGCCGAACAAACCGATCGCTGTGACGTTGTGTTCCACCTAGCAGCTGCGGTCGGGGTCAAGTTGATCGTGGAACGTCCGGTCCATACGATCGAGACCAATGTACATGGTACGGAAGTTGTGCTGACTCAGGCCAATAAGAACAGTCAGAAAAAGAAACTTGTCATTGTTGCCTCAACTTCAGAAGTTTACGGTAAGTCAACGGAGATCCCGTTCAGGGAAGACGCCGACCTCAGGCTTGGTGCCACTTGGAAACACCGTTGGGCCTACGCGTGTAGTAAAGCCCTCGACGAATTCCTTGCACTCGCATACTGGAAAGAGAAAAAGCTTCCAGTCATCGTCGTGCGACTCTTCAACACTGTGGGACCCCGTCAGACAGGCCAATACGGCATGGTGGTGCCGAACTTCGTGAAGCAGGCATTGGCAGGACAGCCAATCACTGTGTTCGGCGACGGGTCGCAATCGCGAAGTTTCACCTACGTCGGTGACGTCGTGGACGCGTTGATGCGCCTCGTCGACGAGCCAAAGGCTGTCGGGGAGGTATTCAACGTTGGCAACGGACAGGAAATCTCTATCCTCGGACTGGCTGAAAAAATCAAAGAAATGACAGGCAGTCAGTCGGAGATCGTCAAGGTTCCCTACGACCAAGCTTACGGAGCAGGCTTCGAAGATATGCCGAGGCGCGTCCCCGACATCACTAAGCTCCAAAAATTCACCGGTTATGAACCAAAGGTTCAACTTACCGAAATTCTGACCCGCGTGATCGCACATTTTCAGAAAGGGTGACCTGACCCCAGGCACGTCAACGTTATGGACCTCTTGGCACGTGTCAACGAAGCAATGACAGCTGCCATGCGCAGCCGGGACAAAACGACGCTAGGTTCCTTGCGCATGTTGAAGACCGCACTGGTCAACCGTCGCATTGAACTCGGTCAGGAACTCACAGACGTGGATGCTCAAAAGGTGGTTGCGACCCTGGCAAAGCAACGGCAGGATTCCATCGCACAGTTCGAGCAGGCGGGGAGGACCGAACTAGTCACCCAAGAGAAGGCTGAGTTGGAGGCGCTTCAACCATTTCTCCCGCCACCGGTTGACGAGGCAGCAATCGAACGGATCATCGACACCGCCATCACTGAAACGGGGGCCACTTCGCCGCGGGACATGGGACGGGTGATGAAACAGGTGATGGCACAATTCGCCGGCCAGGTCGTCGACGGTTCGACCATCGGAGCACTCGTCAAGCAAAAACTGGGTCGGTGACGCTAACTCGTTCGATAGCCCTCGATGCCGAGTAGGGCCCGCTTAACCGTACTGCCGAAGGCATACCCGCCGACCTCACCGGTCGAGCGAAGAACGCGGTGGCACGGAATAACGATCGGCACAGGGTTTCTGCCCAACGCAGTTCCGACTGCCCGTCCGGCTCGGGGGTGACCTAACTGTCGAGCGACCGACCCGTAACTCGTCACGGTCCCAAATGTCACCGCCTGAACCTGACGTAACACCTGCCCAACGAACGGTGTAACACCTCGGAGGTCCGTGGGCACCACAAATGTCTGACTACGACCGCTGAGGTAAGCAACAAATTCATCGTACACGTCACGGAGGCCTTCATCGTCACGCCAGACCTCGGTCGAGTGCCGTTCCATGTATCTTCGGTACTCAGCATGTCGACGGGCTCCGATGGTGACATTACAGAGTCCGCGTCCTGACATGACAAAGAAAATCTGGCCCAGCGGTGATCGCAAGGAACTGAAGCGGACCGACGCAACCCCGACAAATGGCAGCTCGCGAGTCGAACCCATACCTCCCCACTCCACATTAACCAAGGTTTTCCTAGTGATCACCCAGGTCCGCTCAACCGACAGACGAACTACCGGCTAAGGCCGTATGTTAGGCTGACATACAGTCAATGCCCGACTTACAGCCTCCCCCGCCGGCCGGCTCGCCAGTCCCTGAAACACCATCATCGAGTGGGCTCCTTCGCTCGGCCAGCGTGATTAGTGCTGCAACAATGACAAGCCGACTGCTTGGCCTTATCCGCGACCAGGTCCTAGCTTACCTGTTCGGTGCTGGCAACGCGATGGACGCCTTTTACGTCGGTTTCCGTATTCCAAACTTGATGCGCGACCTCTTCGCCGAGGGTGCCATGAGTGCGGCCTTCGTGCCCACCTTCACAAAACGACTTACCGCGGAGGGTCGCACCCAGGCTTGGCAACTCGGCAATCAGTTAATTAACGCACTGCTGATAGTGACCGGACTCCTCGTCACGATCGGTATCATTTTTGCCGCGCCGCTCGTTATGTTGTTTGCCGGACACTTCAATGAAGTGCCTGGCAAACTCGAACTTGCAACGACACTCACACGCATCATGCTGCCCTTCCTCAGTCTCGTGGCTATCGCTGCCGCGTTTATGGGCATGCTGAACTCCTTGCAGCGATTCTTCACACCTGCGTTATCCCCCGCCATGTTCAATCTCGCCATGATTGCCAGCGGGTTTGCACTGGTCCCGCTGATGCCAAGCGTGGGACTTCCGCCGATTGCGGGCATGGCCATCGGAGCTTTAATCGGCGGTGTTGGCCAAGTCGTCCTCCAGTGGCCTGCCTTGCACCACGCCGGGTATCGCTACCGCCCAATACTCAACCTACGGGACCCTGGCCTTAGAGAGATTCTGCGACTGATGGGCCCTGGCATTCTTGGCCTAGCCGCTGTACAGATCAACTTGCTCGTCAATACGATACTCGCGACTGGCGAAGGAACAGGTGCTGTGTCCTGGCTCAGCTATGCCTTTCGACTGATGTATCTACCGATCGGATTGTTCGGTGTATCTATCGCGACCGCCGCCCTGCCGACCCTTTCCAGACAAGCAGCGCGTGAGAACCCTGAAGAGATGCGGCAAACGATCTCGAACGGCCTGCGATTAATGTTCATGCTGAACGTTCCCGCGACGCTCGGCTTAGTTACTCTGGCGTCACCAATTGTCGCCCTCATCTTTGAACGCGGTAGCTTCACGTCCGCTGATACCGCAGCCACCGCCGCCGCTTTGATGTGCTATGCGCCAGGCCTTCTTGGTTACTCAACGGTTAAAATTGCCGTTCCGAGTTTCTTCGCACTTCGGGACAGCCGAACACCTGCCCTTATCAGTGTGGGCTCGGTAGTCCTCAACGTTGCCTTAAATTTATTGCTCATCCGTCTAATGGGGTATCGCGGTCTCGCACTCGGTACAGCTGTCGCCGCCCTTGTGAACGCTGCAGCCCTACTCTACCTGCTGCAGCGCCGGCTCGGTGGATTGGAGGGCCCTCGGATCGCGATGGCATTCGTTAAGATTAGTGTGGCCTCTGCATTAATGGCCTGGGCAGCGTTCGGAACGGAACAATGGTTGGCAACTACTTGGCCGGGACTAGGGGTCTGGCATCAGGCGACCCGCCTCGGCATTGCAATTAGTGCTGGCCTCATCGTATTGGCCACTTCGGCACGAGCGTTAAGAATCGAGGAATTCGACGATGTGCGTCGTTGGCTTCTCACTCAACTCCATGCCCGCTAGACCCGTATCTAAGTAACGCGTGTGGCCTATGGTACGATGACACCCACCCACAAGGCGCGCGTCGACACTGCCCCAGTAATACTCCGATGATGTATCGATATCGTTACGCACCAAGTAGCTACTCCTTCGGGCCTGGAGGCATATCGCCCGCCATCAAGGTAATTATCTGGGCGAACGTTGTGGCGTTCGTCATGACCACTCTGGCCCCAGATTTAGTCACTTTCTTTGGTCTTACACCCATGGCCGTTTTCGAGTATTTCTGGCTGTGGCAGCCAATCACCTACCTATTCTTGCACGCAGATTTCTTCCATATATTCTTCAACATGCTGGTACTCTGGATGTTCGGCGTTGAACTGGAACGGCTGTGGGGTAGCGAAAGATTCCTCAAGTACTACTTCATCACAGGATTAGGCGCTGCAGTAACAACACTCGTCGCCGCCCTACCATCGATTGCACTCGTTCACCCTGGGATACCTACAATCGGAGCATCCGGCGCAATCTATGGCTTGTTGCTTGCGTCAGCACTCTACTATCCCGACCGTCTCATCTTCGTATATTTCCTGTTCCCGATTCGATTAAAGTACTTCGTCATGATTTTGGGTGCGATCTCTTTCCTGTTCGTGGGCGATACGGGTGGCGGCATTTCTCACACGTCACACCTGGGCGGTCTGGTGGTTGGATATTTGTATTTGAAAGGTGGGATAAGTGGTTTCATCGGCGAGATCAAGTACCAGTACATTAAGTGGAAAATGCGCCGGCTACGCAATCGGTTCGGCGCCCATCCGGGTGGACGCCGGGATGACTGGGACCGTCGAATTCACTAATTGAGGACTACAGTTGGATCAGCGACCTAGAGAAGAGTCAGCCGCCGGCCAGTCTTCCCGCACCGGACTGAACAGGTCGAGTTCCAGCGTGTCAGCCAACGCTTCAGCTTGGTGCGATACGTCCGACGGGATGTGAATGATTTCTCCCGCTCGCACGATCGACTCTTCTCCGCCCACCATCATCCGAAGGCTACCCTGTAGCACATAAGTTAACTGTTCGCTCGGATGTGCGTGCATCGGCACGAGAGCGCCCTTCTTGAGATAAACCTGTGCGATAAGCGAGCGTTCACCAGTGACAATTTTTCGCGACATCATCTCTGTTACTTTCTCCGGAGCGATGTCATCCCAGCAATAAACACTGGCTCTACTCACTGGACACAATTCCTTGAAGTCATAACTATAACTGGCTCATTTTAAGCTATTTACATTCGTTAATCTCGAGATTTGATGAGTCGAATCCGATGCTATAATGTCGCGGTTCAGCTTGAGAATGGCCTCCACCATAGGGGACCATTAGGCGATTCTGGCCCCTAAACAAGCTGTTTCAACGGGTCTAAGCAATCGATGAGTCTTAAAGAGCCAACTCCACCTAGTTCGACTCGCTCTGCAGCAACCTCACACCAACACGAGGCCGCTGAGCTGTCTCAAGAACAGCTACTTCACGCCTACCGCACGATGCGGCTGTCGAGAGGCTTGGACGACAAGGAAATCCAGCTCAAAAACCAGAGTGTCACCTACTTTCAGATAAGCGCCGCTGGCCACGAGGCTATTCAAGTCGCAATCGGTCTTTCGCTCCGTTCAGGTTACGACTGGGTTTTTCCGTACTATCGCGACAGGGCTCTTTGTTTAACACTCGGTGTTACACCAACGGAGATGCTCTTGGGTAGCGTTGGATCGTCAGATGACCCGTCATCGGGTGGTCGGCAAATGCCCTCACACTGGAGTGACCGTCGACTTCACATCGTATCGCCGTCGAGCGCAACCGGTACACAGTGCCTTCATGGCGTCGGGTGCGCCGAAGGCGGCGTGCTCAATCGAACACTTGGCACCCGCGATGGACGAGAGCCGTCGGCTCATGCCGATGAGGTGATTCTAGTGTCGTTGGGTGACGGTGCCACAAGCGAGGGTGAGTTCTGGGAATCGCTTAACACCGCCTGCACGCAGCAGTTACCCGTTGTCTTTTTGGTCCAGGACAATGGTTACGCGATTTCCGTACCGGTTGACATTCAGACTCCTGGAGGAAGTATTTCGAAACTCCTTGAGTCTTTTCCTGGGTTGCGGATCGCTCGAGCCGACGGCACTGACCTGCTGGATAGCTGGAGGGCAGCGCAAGACGCCGTGAACCACGTTCGAGCGCGCCTTGGCCCAGCACTGGTGCATGCGCATACCACCCGTCCATATTCGCACTCACTGTCTGATGACGAACGTGTCTACAAAACACAGGCTGAGCGTGATAGCGAGGCAGTCCGAGACCCGTTGGTACGCTTTCGAGAGTTCTGCCTGGCCAACAGCGTCGCCACTGAAAATCAACTAAATGCATTGGACAGTGACGTTGAAGACGAGATTGCCGCGGCTACAGATGCTGCGACCAAGGCACCCTCTCCGGCATCGGACACAGTCACACGTTACATTTACTCCTCGGATGTCGATCCTTGTTCTAAGACTTTCGACGTCGCGGCAGAGTCGTCAGGTGAGCCCAAGACGATGGTCTCAGCCATCAATCAGACACTCAAAGACGAAATGGCTCGGAATTCCCGGATCGTGGTGTTTGGTCAAGACGTAGCTGACAGCAGCCACCCCGAAACGCTATCGGAGGTGCGGGGCAAGGGCGGAGTGTTCAAGGTTACCGAAAGCTTGCAACGAACATTCGGTGCCGAGCGAGTCTTCAACTCCCCATTGGCTGAGGCTAACATCGTCGGCCGGGCACTGGGCATGGCCATCCGAGGCCTTAAGCCCGTGGTGGAGATTCAGTTCTTCGACTACATCTGGTCAGCGACAATGCAATTGCGCAACGAGGTGGCGATGTTGCGCTACCGCTCCAATAACACTTACTCCTGTCCGATGGTTGTCCGGGTGCCGATTGGTGGCTATCTCCGCGGTGGTTCGATCTATCACAGTCAGTCTGGTGAGAGCATTTTTGCGCACTTTCCCGGTCTCCGAATCGCGTATCCCTCCAATGCCGAAGATGCCTGTGGCTTATTGCGAACAGCGATTCGGTGCGATGACCCCGTGCTGTTTCTCGAACACAAGCATTTATACCGACAGACCTACAATAAGGCAGCCTACCCAGGTGTTGATCACATGGTGCCGTTTGGTCAATCCGTACTCCGTCGTTCGGGGAACGATGTTGTGGTCATCACGTGGGGTGCTTTGGTTCAACGATCGCTCCTTGCCGCTCAGCAAGCAGAGAAATTGGGAATTGCGGTGTCGGTGCTCGACCTTAGAACTATTGCGCCATACGACTGGGATGGGATCGCCGAGGCAGTTTCCCAAACGAATCGCGTGGTCGTAGCGCATGAAGATCAACTGACGTGCGGGTTCGGCGCAGAGCTGGTCGCTCGTGTGGCAGACGAACTATTTGATTCCTTGGATGCTCCAGTTAAGCGGGTCGCAGCGCTCGACTGCCCCGTCGGCTACAATCCAGTCTTTGAAGAAGTCGTGCTCCCGCAAACGACTGACATCGTTCGGGCAATTCAGGACGTTGTCAATTACTGATCCGCAAACTCTCGTAATACAACCCGTTTGAGTATCGTTCGCGCAGCTTATCAGGAACCGTGTGGCAGCCGAACCTTAGTAAGCGCAACACCAGCAATAATACTGGCCGCGCCGCCAATCTGCATGACACTAATCGACTCCCGCAGCCACACTGCAGCCACGATCATCGCAACCACTGGAACCATATTGGAGTAGATGGAGGTGCGTGCGCTTCCGATACGCTGAACTGCCGTGTACCAAATGAGGTATGAAACACACAACGCAAAGATCGCAGAATACACGAGTCCTGCCCACGCTCCGAAACTAATTTCATGCCAGTTGAGCACGAGCAGACCAGGAAGCCCTAAAGGAACAAATAATGCGGTGCCAACCGCCATGGACCAAGTTGTCATGGTCAACGGCGAATACCTTTTAAGTATTGATTGCGCGCTCACCGTATAAACCGCCCAACACCAGACCGCGCCCATCGTCAGGAGGTCACCAGTCAACGATGAACTGTTGATTCGAGCGCCTTGACCAATAACCAGGTAAACACCGACCAGGGAGACTCCAACTCCGACCCAGTGGGTCGTCGACAGAGGCTCACGGCCGCTGCACCACATGAGAATGGCAACGGCAATAGGAGTTGCGCCAAGAATCAGTGAACTATTGGCCGCACTCGTCCGTGCAATACCCTCCATGAAGCAGACTTGGTAAAGAAAATGCCCTACAAAACCAAGGGCGATGATGACAGGCCAATCGCGGCGACACGGGCGAGAAGCGGACGAACGGCCCAGCAGGCCGAAGAAGATCGCCGACGCGAGCACCATCCGAAGAGCGTTGAACGGGAGGGGCGGAAACTCTTCAATCGCGGTTTTAACGACGCTGAAGTTGCTACCCCAGATAAGGGTCAAAAGGAGAAGCAACCATTCAATCCGTGTAAATCTTAAAGGCATAGACGGACCGGACGGGTCAGCCGTGCAACCCGCCCGACTCACCTTGCCGCTTATCCACTGAACGGCTGTACAAAAAACAAAATCAGGGCGACAAGCAACACATAGATAACCAGCGACTCAATCAACACTAGCCCTAAAATCAGCGAAAACCGGATGTCCGGAGCTGCTGACGGGTTTCGTGCAATTCCATTAGCCGCAGCGCTCAGACCAAGCCCTTGAGCCAGTGTCCCGAAAGCGGCTGCGATTGCCAGTGCGAATCCAGCGGTAATGATCGACCACTTGACCAATTCACTGTCCGCGCTCACCGAAGCTTCTTGTGCGTGCAACGGCGAAATTAATCCCACCGTCACTATTCCGATCATTAAGATCCATGCTGCACGTGTATTCACGACCACTGCCTCCTTAAATCGAAGAATGACATCAACCCGGCGACCAACTCTTCCACTAACAGACCTTACGCTGACGCAGCTGCCATCGCATCACCACGTGCATGAACTTTCTCATCATGGTCCTGCTCATGATCGTGGTCAACGGTCACGGCACCCTGTAGATAAATCATTGTCAGCATGACAAAAATGAACGCCTGCAGACTACCAGTGACAATGCCGAGCAACATCATCGGCAAGGGAACAATAAATGGCACAATCGAGAACAAGATTAAAATTACTAACTCTTCACCGAAGACGTTCCCAAACAAACGTACAGATAGCGACAACACCCGTGAACAGTGACTAATGATCTCAATCGGAAAATAGATCGGTGCAATCCACATCGGTGCGCCTGGTGGCGCAGCGAAATGCTTGATGTACGCTACCACGCCCTGTTCCTTCACACCGTGAAAGTGATAGTAAACAAACACCGTGATAGCACATCCGAGAGTCACGTTAATGTTACTCGTGGGGGCCATTAGTCCCGGCACAAGGCCCGATAAGTTACACAGGAGGATGAAGAGTCCAACCGTCCCGACCAACGTTGCATAACGCCGACCTTTCGGACCGACGGTATCATCGAGCAATCCATAGAGAGCGCTGAGGCCATCCTCAAGGAGCAGTTGAACGCGTCCAGGATGCTCAACGCTCAAGCGCGATTTGATCAGCAGACAGCCGACCATAACCGCCACAACAATAAGCCCGGAGATGACTAGGTAATTCGGAATGACGTGCTCGGCGTGACTCAGGTCGAAACCTAGTAGGCCAAGGAGCGCAGCAATAAATGGCCCGAACACGGCGTTAGCAGTATCAACGATCCACAGGGGGTGTTCGAGTTGTTCCATACTTTAAAATCTCAGGTAGGACAGTCATGAAGCGACTTAACGCCCGACCACCGCTCGAAAACCTTCGAGCGCCACACCCACCACGATCGCCGATACCCCAGCCAGTAAAGCCAGTGGGGGCAGGTGCAAACGCGCAATCGTAACGTACGCTATTCCGGCGAGTAAAGCGTATCGACCAAGAATACGCACCACGAACCATCCGATCGCCACCAGGCGGCCTGCTGGTGACATTCCTAACCGGCTGACGCTACCTTTGATCATCCAGTAGCTGAACGCCACGAGACTGGCGCCCACCATTACTCCAACCGCTGATGCGACCTGTCCCGATACAACCCACGCAGCAACCGCGAAGAGTCCACAAGCGGCCACGGAATTGCGTTCAATCCTGCGGAGACTCGGATCGTGCTCCCTCATCATCACGTAAGTAGGCAGTGGATACCCTGATCACATTGAGGACACCAGCAGCGACACCCAGAAAAAAGAACAAGAGGAATCCCCAAGGAGACGAGCCGAGCCAGCGATCCACCACGTAGCCAGCGCCAGCCCCCATGACAACCGCCAGAACGAATGACAGCCCCACGGCACTCAGTGCGCCGACTGTGCGAATAGTGCGTCCCTGAGATTCGCCGAAACGCCACATGTGCGAACACCCGTTCGACTACGACAGACACGCCGATTCAGATTAAAAAGAGGACACACCCACCCCGGTAATCACACCACCGAGTGACTGTGCCGAGGACTCGGCAAGCTCGAACAGCGGACCGGGATATACCCCAAAAATAACAGCACCAACTAGTGCAACGGTCAGAGCCAGAGCCATGGCCGGACTTGCAACGATTGGCGAACCTAGTGTCTCTTCCCTCAGCCACATGAACACGACAACCCGAACGTAGTAGTAGAGCGAGATGGCACTGTTGATTACACCGATAACGGCGAGCCAAATGTAACCCGACTCGATTGCCGCACTAAAAAGCCAGAACTTTCCCATGAAGCCAGCCGTCGGTGGAATACCACCGAGCGATAGCATGAAGAACAGCATCGCGCAGGCCGCCACCGGATATCGGAAATACAGTCCGCTCAAATCCTTCAACTCGTCGCCCACGACGTCACGGCGACGAAGCATCACGACCACAGCGAATGCTCCTAGCTGCATAAAGACATACAACATCAAATAGATCATCAACGCAGTGACACCACGCGACGAATTCGCCACCACTCCGATCAGGATGTATCCAGCGTGCGCGATTGAGGAGTATGCCAACATCCGTTTAATGTTGCTCTGCGTCAAGGCTGCCAGGTTACCGAACGTCATCGTGACGACTGCGAGCACCCAAAACATCGGCTGCCAGACCTCAGCCAAAAATGGCAAACCTTCCATGAATATCCGCAGTAACATTGCAAAAGACGCAGCCTTCGACCCAACAGACAGAAATGCGGTAATCGGCGTCGGCGCACCCTCATAGACATCAGGGGCCCACATGTGGAACGGGACTGCAGCGATTTTGAATCCGATACCGGACACAACCAGCACAACCGCAACAATTAACAAGGTGCTAGGTTCCCCGGTTGCCAACACCGTGGCCAATTCACGGAGGTTGGTCGTTCCCGATAGGCCATAGAGTATTGACATGCCATACAACAGGATCCCCAGTGAAAACGCTCCGAGTAGAAAATACTTTACGGCAGCCTCGTTAGACTGGCGGTTCGGCTTGAGATACCCAGTCAAGATGTAGAAGGCCACTGCCATCGTCTCGAGACCGATGAAAATCGTGACGAGATCAATGCCACTCGCCATAAACATCATGCCGAGCGTGGCGCAGAGAATTAGGAAATAGTATTCCCCAGCGCGCAGCCCCTCGACCTCAAGATACGACGACGACATCAAGACGGTTACGAGCGCAGTCAGCAGGAAGACGAGCTTGAAGAAGAAGGCGAACCCGTCAATGGCAAGGAGGCCCCGAGACGCAAGAACATCGACATCACTGAACGGCAAGAGCGTCAGCATGGTCGCCAGAAGAACGCCGATCGTTACCCATCCCAGCAACGGCCGCTGCTGCCGCGATGTTAAAACGTCGACCACGAGCACCAACAGCGCGCCGGCCACAAGCACCAACTCGGGCAGGATGTAATAGAAATCCGCCGCAGAGAACCCAGGTGGCATCGTCTACTGACCTCTCACCTGCATATCGACAGCAGCCTCTACGTTTTGAGGCGCGTAAGTCGAGTTGACGTGCGACATGACATACGTCACGGACGATTCGAGGCGATTCAGGAACGGGGCCGGATACAGACCAATCCAGAACGCGAGCACGATCAAAGGCACAAAGGTGGCCACCTCGCGCGCGTTCAGGTCGGGTAGCGATTTGTTCTTCGGGTTTTCAATATTACCGAACATCGTGCGTTGGTACAGCCAGAGCATGTAGGCTGCTCCCAGTACGATGCCGGTTGCCGCCACGGCTGCCCACATCTTGTTGACCACGAATACACCCTGCAAAATCAGAATCTCTCCGATAAAACCGTTCAATGTCGGCAGTCCGATCGACGACAAGGTCATGATTAGAAAAATCACGGCATAAACCGGCATTACTTTTGATAGCCCGCCGTACTCGGCGATTTCCCGCGTGTGCCGTCGTTCATAGACGATGCCAACAATCAGGAAAAGCGCACCAGTTGAAATACCGTGGTTGAGTTGCTGAACGATACTCCCGGTGATGCCGACAGGCGTCAACGCAAACATTCCAAGCATCACCAGCCCCATGTGGCTCACCGAAGAATACGCAACCAATCGCTTCCAATCACGTTGCGCCAAAGCAACAAGTGCACCATAGATAATCCCAATGATCGACAGCGTGACGACCATCGGCACGAACGTTGCAGTTGCCTCGGGCAGAATCGGCAAACTGAAGCGAATAAACCCGTAAGTGCCCATTTTTAACAGTACGGCCGCCAGAATTACTGAGCCGGCTGTCGGCGCGTCAGTGTGTGCATCCGGAAGCCAAGTATGAAACGGAAACATTGGCACCTTGACGGCAAAACCCAAGAAGAGTGCAAGAAACACCCACCATTGCAGGTCGACAGGAAGGTCCAATCCGTGGAAACGCGTAATATCGAAACTGTAGATACCGGTAATCGCCTGGTGCTCAAAATAGATTGCGAGAAGGCCAAGTAGCATTACAACGCTACCCACAAGGGTGTACAAGAAAAACTTAATCGCGCTATACAGCCGGCGGTCGCTACCCCAAATTCCGATGAGAAAGTACATCGGAACCAACATAACCTCCCAGAACAGAAAAAATAGGAGGGCGTCAAGTGCGACAAAAGCACCAATCATTCCTGTTTGAAGCAGTAACAAAAAGACGTAGTACTCCTTCACGCGTTCGGTAATCGCTGTCCACGAAGACAGAATCGCAATCGACCCCATCATCGTCGCGAGGAGCACAAGCAGCGCGCTGAATCCATCGACGCCTAAGAAATAGTCAGCTCCGATCGATGGGATCCAAGACAGGCGCTCTACGAATTGCCATTGAGTGCCCCTGGGTTCGTACCAAAACCAGAGCGGCAGTGATACGAGGAAACCAATTCCCGCAACGATGTTCGCTATCCACCTGATTTTGTCTGTGCTCTGGTGATTCACGAATAGCAGGACAATGGCGCCGGCCAGCGGCGTGAACAAGATTAGTGATAACAGAGGAAATTCAGCTACGTTACTCATAAAGCAACCACGTGGGGACGCCTACCGGCAAAAGGCCGGTACGGTTACACCCCGTCAACCAACCAATAGATACAAACTCACGAACACGAACACCCCAATTAGCATGGTCAGCGCATAGTTCTGAATCAATCCAGTCTGAATACGACGAAGACTGAAGCTCGATTCCGAAACCGACCAGCCCACAAGATTTACCGCACCATCGACAACGTAACGATCAAACAATCCCGAACACCAGGAGGACACAAGTGTAAGCCAGCTACTCCCATTGACGGCACCGTCCACCACGCGACGATCGAAACGCCAGAGTCCTCGGCCGCCAGACATCGTGCCACGCACAACAGTGCTCTGGTACATTTCGTCCACGTAATACTTGTTGAACAAAAGTTGGTGAACGCCTGCCCATCGCGCCTTCCACGCTCCTGCTAATTCTGGCTGCTTGAGGTACAGGCGATGGGCTAGCGCCAAACCACCGAGCGCGACAAAAATCGAGAGAATCATCAGACCCAATTCCATCCCATGTGAGACCTCGTGTTCTCCCCCCGCTCCCGCTAGGGCAACACCACTGGCTTCACCGACATCATGATCGGCACTAACTACAAAACTCGGCTCCAAAAAATGCTCGATCGCATTACTGCCGCCAAGTGCCGCCGGTATTCCCACGAAACCAGCCACTATCGCGCCGATCGCCAAGGCCATCAGCGTTCCGGTCATTGGAGCCGGAGATTCGTGTGGACCGTGCCAAGTTCCGTGGCCATCGTCGGCATCTTCCCCAGCATCAGCACCGTGATGGTCAGCCCCGTCGTGGCCCACAGCGGCCGATTTCCAAGCCGGACCCCGATACTTACCGTAAAACGTCATTGCCATCAGCCGGAACATATAGAAAGAGGTCATCCCTGCAGTCAAGACTGCTATCACCCATAGCGCCCGGTTATGTAAAAAGGTCTGGAAGAGGATTTCGTCCTTGCTAAAAAATCCCGCGAACGGCGGAATGCCAGCAATCGCTAGCGTCCCGACCAACATAGTGACAAATGTGACCGGCATATACAGCTTCAGCCCGCCCATGGCTCGCATGTCCTGCTCTTCATCCATCGCGTGGATAACCGAACCACTTCCCAGGAAAAGCAGCGCCTTGAAGAATGCATGCGTCATCAGGTGAAACGCCGCAGCCCCAAACGCACCGACCCCAGTTGCGAGAAACATATAGCCCAATTGTGACACTGTCGAGTAAGCAAGTACACGCTTGATGTCGGTCTGCAACAAGCCGATTGACGCCGCCATCAAAGCGGTGAGTGCACCGATTATCGCCACGCCCGTCATCACCATGGGTGCGTGCGTGAAGAGCGTAGCAGAGCGGCACACCATGTAGACACCAGCCGTGACCATTGTCGCGGCGTGAATAAGTGCCGACACTGGCGTCGGTCCCTCCATGGCGTCTGGCAACCAAACATACAGCGGAATCTGGGCGCTCTTCCCGGTCGCCCCGATAAATAACAAAAGACAAATGAGCGAGATAACACCAAACCCCGCGGCCTCGATCGGCATTGCCGCAGCGGATACCATCACCTCTTCAAAATCAATGGTTCCGAACGTAAAAAACACAAGAAAAATACCCAGGACAAAGCCCCAGTCTCCGATCCGGTTCACGAGAAATGCCTTTTTCCCCGCATCGGTCGCGCTCTGTTTGTGGTACCAGAATCCGATCAACAGATAGGAACAAAGACCCACGCCCTCCCACCCGACGAACATGACAAGGAAGTTGGAACCCAACACTAACGTCAACATGAAGGAGCAAAATAGATTCAGATAGCAGAAAAACCTCGCGTAGCCTCCCGAAGATTCTCCATGCATATATGACGTCGAGTACAAGTGGATCAGAAGACCAATGCCGCTAACGATTAGGATCATCATGCCTGACAAGGGATCCAACCGGAAACCCCAGTCCACAGCGAATTCCCCGATCCCGCCAGCGGTCTCCAAGGGAATGGCTGGAATCCACGGGGCCACAACGACAAAATAGACACGGGCCTCCGCAGGCAATGCAAGTAATTGGACAAAGGCATAGATCGACAGTAGCGCCGCCAATGCCATCGACGTGCATGCAACAAATGCGGTCTGGGCCTTAGAGAAGAACCGAATCCCAAAAAGACCAGTCACCGCAGCGCCGATGCCGGGTAGCAAGGGAATCAGCCAGATAA